>ERZ1643251.2335-NODE-2335-length-19491-cov-5.664643_pt1 | contig 19491 bp, 15 predicted proteins | sample MGYA00579261_ERZ1643251 | MGnify/ENA primary metagenome ERZ1643251 (study PRJEB29033, sample SAMEA4952267) | chicken gut metagenome | biome: Broiler Chicken; feature: Gastrointestinal Tract; material: Caecum | place: Ireland | collected 2018 | study: Broiler... | reverse complement strand
TTCCAAATTGACCGGCCGCTTCCTACAACACAAAACGAAAATGCCATCAAATCAAATGACCGAACTGTAACTTGCGCGGCCTTCAAATACGCTTAACTGCTTGCACTCATCCGAAAACAATGATACAATACTACTTGCCTGAAAACGGAAATTAAATATTGAGGAGGATTATACCGTGAGTACATTAACTATCGTACTGATCGTCATCCTCGTACTGCTGGTCATAGCATGTATCGCCCTTTATATCTTTGGGAAAAAGGCTGAGAAAAAGCAGGCGGAACAGCAGGAACAGATGGATGCCGTGGCACAGACGCTCAGCATGCTTGTCATTGATAAAAAGAAAATGAAACTAAAAGAAGCGGGACTTCCCGCCGCTGTCATCGAGAACACACCGAAGTATTTACGCCGGACGAAAGTACCGATTGTAAAGGCAAAGGTAGGTCCTAGGATCATGACATTAATGTGTGATAACAAAGTGTTTGAAGTTATCCCTGTGAAGAAGGAGATCAAAGCGGTTGTAAGCGGTCTCTACATAACAGGGATCAAGAGCGTAAGAGGCGGTTCAATCGAAGCTCCGCCGAAGAAGAAAGGGTTGTTCCGCAAATAGGAACACCCTTTTTTCTTGCTCCGGCGCATCTTATAAATGCCTGCGGAACCGATATCCGCAGGCATTTATACGTAGCTTCTCTGTCAGCTTAAGACTGAGAAGTCTGCATTATTTTTTGACATAATATTCATTTTTATCTCACAGTCCGCCATAGGCTCATGATTCACGTCAAGCTCATATCCAACCTGCACGTCAATCTTATCCTCGCCTACATCGATCTTCATATTCCTTGTATTTACCCCTACAAGCATCTGTCCGAAAGGCGTGCGGTAATATGTGAGGTTCTTTTTATTTTTCTCAAATACCATGTGAGAGCTTGACAGGCCGCTCCTCATGATCTCCACCACATCTGTTCCGGTGATCTTGATCTTGTTGCGTATTGTCCCTGTCATTCCCTCGACCACTTCATCATAGATAATATAATGTTTGCCGTTACGCGTATAATAGCATGCCGGCGTAACGACTTCAATACCGGCATCCTCGTCGTAATCCCGGGGGATACCGTTCATTATGTCAATATGTTTTCCCGAAATACTGACTAATACGTCTTTTGTCATTACATTAATATTCCTCGATGTTTACTACATTTGTCGTGGGCACATCAAAGGGCATGACCGTGTTGGCAAACCTTCGAAACTTCTCCGCAGCGTCGCTTACATAGAATGAGTACCGGCTGTGCTCCTCTGTCGCCCCGTCATTTTCCATATCCTGTTCGTGCAAAATCCGCTTCAGGTCCATCGCCGTCTCATATGCCGGGTTTACAATCTGTATCTCTTCGCCCATATACTCGCGGATCTTAGATCTCAGGAGCGGATAATGGGTACACCCCAGTATCATCGCGTCAATATCCGTGCTGCGCATAGATTCCAGATAATACTCAATCACTTCCTGCGTCACTACATGCTCCTTAAACCCTTCCTCAACAAGGGGCACAAAGAGCGGGCATGCTTTCTCAATGACCGTGACATCCGGCGCCATCCCCTGAATGATCTTCGTGTACATCCCGCTCTGTACTGTGGCGTCTGTTCCCACGACGCCGATTTTGCGGTTCTTTGTCGCCTCTACAGCCGCTCTCGCACCGGGGATAACCACTCCGATGATCGGGATTCCAAACTCATCTCTCACCGCATCCAGCGCCAGAGCGCTGGCGGTATTACAGGCGATCACAATCGCTTTCACCTGTTTGGTCTTCAGGAAACGGATGATCTGTTCCGAAAAACGGATGATCGTATTCTGTGACTTACTTCCGTAAGGGACACGTGCCGTGTCTCCAAAATACACAATATTTTCATTAGGGAGCTGACGGGCGATCTCCCTCGCCACCGTCAACCCTCCCACGCCGGAATCAAACACGCCCACAGGCGTTTTCTTCCTGTTTTCTACACTCACGTTCTGCTCTCTCCTGACTTGATCTCTCGACATTTCAGCCGCGGCTCACACAACAAGATGTCTCTCCTTACAGGGCCAGCGTCTTTGCCACGTTGTACTGATAATCGGAGATGGATTTCTTCATGGACAGTGCTTCCTCGATATCAAAATCAACATATTCGCCGTTCCTGTAGCCGACCACGCGGTTCGTCTTCCCCTGACAGAGAAGGTCTACAGCCATAGCGCCCATGATAGAAGCGTACACCCTGTCCTTACATGTCGGACTGCCGCCGCGCTGCATGTGCCCGAGAATCGTAGCTCGTGTCTCAATGCCCGTCGCCTCTTCGATCCTCTTCGCCATATTGATGGAATCACCGATACCCTCTGCATTGATGATAATATAGTTCTTCTTTCCGCGTTTCTTATTCTCCATGATATCGTCAATGATATCCTGCTCGTTGAAATCATGCTCCTCCGGCATCAGGATGCGCTCAGCTCCGTTGGCAATACCGCACCAAAGCGCAAGATAACCAGCGTCGCGCCCCATAACCTCGATAATACTGCATCTCTCGTGGGATGTCGACGTATCACGCACCTTGTCGATCGCTTCCATAGCAGTGTTCACCGCTGTGTCAAAACCGATCGTATAATCTGTACATCCGATATCCAGATCGATCGTTCCCGGAACGCCAACCGTATTAACGCCAAGATTCGCCAGCTTCTGGGCACCGGCAAAAGAGCCGTCTCCGCCGATGACTACCAGACCGTCAATGCCGTATTTCTTACAGATGGCCGCCGCCTTCTGCTGTCCTTCTTCCGTGCGCATTGTCTTACAGCGCGCAGTCTGAAGGATCGTACCGCCCCGCTGGATCGTATCGGATACGTCGCGCGCAGACAGATCGATGATCTCCTCCTTGAGAAGTCCGTGATAACCTCTGCGGATGCCGCGCACTTTCAACCCTTTTGAAAGAGCTCTTCTGACAACAGCGCGGATCGCGGCGTTCATGCCGGGAGCGTCGCCGCCGCTTGTAAGTACGCCGATCGTGCGGATGCTGTCTTCGATCTCATCTAAATACTTTTCCTTCTCGTTAACATTATTCTCTGCCATGTCTTTTCCACCTTTCTGTAAAAGCAGATAACTGCCCCACCCATACCTTGAAAATATCTTAACAATTTTCGAAATTATTCTACCCTATTTAGAAGTGGTTTTCAATAGCTTTTTCCACCACTTTTACCCGGTTTTCGCCGAAATGGTTCATTAGCCTGCCCAAAACCTGCGGGTTGATACTTATATTGCGGTTTCTCGGAAGACGCTTGATCGCCCGTTCCTTCGCGCAGTAGATAACGACCTCATCTTCTCCCTCCGCGTCTGCCAGATAACCGTAGACGATCTGTTCCTCCTCCGCAAATGTCTCTTTGTCCGGAAACTGAATCCACAGCTCTTTCTTTGTCTGCTCAAAAGGAATTACCTTCTCGCAGATCAGCTTGCTGGCCTTCTCATCTTCCTCGGACACCCGTCCCCGGATGAACACCTTACTGTCCACATCGAGAAATCTGCGGTTGCCCTCAAAATCCCTCGGAAACACGACGACCTCCACTGTTCCCAGCAGATCTTCCACAGTGACAAAGGCCATCATCTGATTCGTCTTTGTATGCTTCACTGTCTTGTCCGTGATCATCCCGCCGATGATCACCTTTTCACCGTCGTGCACCTTCGCCCGTCCATCCTCTCCGTCTGGCTGGAAGTCCATCGTAGTGGCGGAGATTGCTTTTCTCCATTTTTCCTCGTATTCTTCCAATGGATGCCCGCTGATATAGATACCGAGCACCTCTTTCTCGAAAGCAAGCATATTTTCCTTTGTGTACTCGCCAACATCGGGCATACGGATCTGGAATTCCGCCTTCTGCTCCTCGCCCACAAGATCAAACAGGCTCATCTGACCGGACATGGAGTATTTCTTCTCCTGATTGACATGCTCCACGATCTGGATATAAATAGTCATAAACTGCTTTCTCGTACCGCCCAGCGTATCCAGAGCTCCGGCTTTGATCAGATGCTCTATGACTCTTTTATTCAGCACGTCCTTGGGAAAGAGCCGCGTAATAAAATCTTCCAGATTTTTAAACAGTCCCAACTCTTCCCGCTCTTTAATCATCGTCTGTACAAACGGGCGTCCAATGGTCTTGATGGCGGCCAGTCCGTAGCGGATGTTTCCGCCGTCGACCGAGAAGTCCGCCTCCCCTTTATTGATGTCCGGGGGGAGAATCTTGATATTCATCTGACGGCAAGCGTAAATGTATTCCGCCACCTTTGCGGGAGCCTCGATTACAGAGGTCATCAGCGCGGCCATAAATTCTACTGGGTAGTAATATTTCAGCCACGCGGTCTGATAGGCCACGACTGCGTATGCGGCGGCATGGGACTTGTTGAACGCATACTTTGCAAAATCAATCATTTCATCATAAATCTTATTCGCCGTCTTCTCATCGATTCCATTTTTCACACATCCCGGAACGTCCGCAGCCTCATCGCCATACACGAAAATCTGGCGTTCCTTCTGCATGACGTCCCCCTTTTTCTTGGACATAGCGCGCCGCAGAAGATCACTCCTTCCCAGCGTATACCCTGCAAGATCGCGCACGATCTGCATGACCTGTTCCTGATATACAATACAGCCGTAAGTCGGTTCAAGGATGGGTTCAAGCTGCGGGCAGTCATAGACAATAGCGGATTCGTCATTTTTGCCTCTGATATACTGGGGAATAAAATCCATGGGCCCCGGGCGGTACAGCGAGATCCCTGCAATAATATCCTCAAGGCTGTGAGGCTTGAGTTCTTTCATAAAGCTTTTCATCCCGGTGCTTTCAAGCTGGAAGATACCATCTGTCTTACCTGTCCCGATATAATCCAGCACCTTCGGGTCATTATAGTCGATCTTGTCAATATCGATGTCAGGTTTTTTCTTCCTCACCAGCTTTACTGCGTTCTGTATTACAGTCAGAGTCCGCAGTCCTAAGAAATCCATTTTGAGAAGACCCAGCTCCTCCAGTGTAGTCATTGTAAACTGGGTGGTAATTGAACCGTCCGCCGCCCTTGAGAGGGGAACATATTCGTCCACGGATTTCTGGCTGATGACCACCCCCGCTGCGTGCATGGAGCTGTGTCTGGGAAGGCCTTCCAAACGTTTTGCCATGTCAATGAGCGTCTTCACCTGCTCATCGTTTTCATAAGTCCGCTTAAGCTCTGGATTCTCCTTAAGCGCGCGGTCGATGGTAATGTTCAGTTCCTGCGGGATCATCTTTGCAATGCTGTCCACGAAAGCATAGGGCAGATCCATGACACGCCCCACATCGCGGATCACACCCCGCGCGGCAAGCGTACCAAAGGTGATAATCTGCACCACCCGGTCTTCTCCGTATTTACGCACCACGTAATCGATCACTTCCTGCCTGCGCTCGAAACAGAAGTCCACGTCGATATCAGGCATGGAGATACGTTCCGGATTGAGGAACCGTTCAAAGAGGAGTTGATAGCGGATGGGATCAATGGTCGTGATCCCCAGACAGTAGGAGACAATGCTCCCTGCCGCCGAGCCTCTTCCCGGCCCTACCGCGATCCCATGGTCTCTCGCATATTTGATAAAATCCCATACGATCAAAAAGTAGTCTACATATCCCATATTCCGGATCGTATCAAGCTCGTAAGCCAGCCTCTCCTTCAGCTCCTGAGACGGCTCGCCGTAGCGTTCCTCAAGTCCTTCGTAACAAAGCTTCTGCAAATATTCCCATGAAGTGAATCCCGCCGGCACGTCGTACTTTGGGAGCTTTGTCACGCCGAACTCGATCTCCACATGGCAGCGGTCCGCGATCCTCTGTGTATTGTCCAGCGCCTGAAGCGCATACGGGAAGAGCTTCTCCATCTCCTCAGGAGATTTCACATAGTACTGTCCGCCTTCATAACGCATCCTGTTCTCATCGGAAAGTTTTTTCCCCGTCTGGATACAGAGCAGGATATCATGAGGCTTGGCATCCTCCGCATAAGTATAGTGGACGTCATTGGTAACTACCAGTTCAATCCCGGTCTCCCCAGACATTTTAAGAAGCTGCTGGTTCACCAAAGCCTGCTCCGGGATGCCGTGATCTTGAAGCTCAAGGAAGTAATTGTCTTCCCCGAAAATATCCTGATACTCAAGGGCAGTCTTTTTGGCCTCGTCATAAAGTCCCTTCGAGATATAACGCTGCACCTCCCCGGCAAGACACGCGCTCAATGCGATGATACCCTTGTGGTATTTTCTCAGAAGCTCTTTATCTACACGCGGCCTGTAATAGTATCCCTCGACAAAGCCTTTTGATACGATTTTCATAAGATTGGCATAGCCTTCATCATTTTCGGCAAGCAGTACAAGATGATAATACCTGTCGTCCCCGCCTGTGACTTCCCTGTCAAACCGTGAATTCGGAGCCACGTACACCTCACAGCCAAGGATCGGTTTGATCCCCTGACGGCGGGCCTCCCGGTAAAAATCGATCACGCCGTACATCACGCCGTGGTCTGTGATCGCCGCGCTGTTCATCCCAAGCTCTTTCACTCTGGAGACATATTCTTTTATTTTGTTAGAGCCATCCAAAAGACTGTACTCTGTATGGACATGTAAATGTACAAAACTCATCTTTCACCTCTAAATCATATGGAGTTCCTCTTGCGGAACCCTCGCGCCGAGCGCGGTCGCCCCAGCGACATATTTCATGTTCGCGCGAATGCGCTCTCCGTTCCACTCCGGTCGGCACAGAACAAATGTCCCCCGGACATTTTGCGCCTTGCGCGGAGTGCTTTTCACAGTATAGAGAAGCTATACTGTAAAAAAGGGCGGCTCCCTTGCGGGAACTGCCCTCATCGGTCTTGTCTGTCATATTCCCTGACCGTATACCTGTATGCCAGCGTATACGTTTACACAGCGCAGCTTTATACTCTGCTGCCGTCAAGCATGAACTTGATCAGTCTGTCCGTATCCTCTTTCTCATACGCGATAATCTCCAGCTCCGGAATCTCACCGTTGGAAAAAATATTCGCCATGGAAACGTACTGTGACAGCTTTGACTTTAAGTTCAGTCTGTCTCCCTCTCCTGTCACAAGCTCGACCTTTCCTGAACATTCGTCTACGACCTTGAAAAATCCTTCTATATCAGTAATGTTCTGAACCTTCATAGTTCATTCTCCTTTCCTCTGCCTCTCAAATGGTTTCCTCCACACACGTCCTATTATACCCTTTTTCAGTTGGATTGCAAGATTTTTCCCTGTTTTTCATCAATAGTGATCCTGCCCTGTTTAAGCAGCCTCCCGACCGCTCTTTTAAATGCCGCCTTGCTCATGCCAAGCTCTGCCTTGATACGTTCCGGGTCCGCTTTATCTGTAAACGCAAGCGCTCCGCCGTTATTCATGATCCGTTCCATAACGGACTGTGCGTCCTTGTCCATCTGCTCCGGTATCTTCCCCCTCACGCTTAAGTCCAGTTTACCGTCCGCCTTAACCGCTGCCACGCGGGCCTCGACCTGCTGTCCCACATACATCCTGCCGTACACTTCTCTTCTCGGTATAAGGGCGGAATATCTGTTGTCCACTGCCACGAACACGCCAAACTCCCTGCTTGTCTCATACACCGTTCCTGTCACCATATCGTCCTTTTTGTATGGGGAATCCGTCCTCAGAAGAGGATACACTTTCATGGTCGCGCACAGCCGTCCGCTTTTGTCAATATAAAGGCTCACCAGACAGCGGTCGCCCTTTTCTACTTTTGTTGTCTGTTCCTTGAACGGCAGAAGCAGATCCTTCTCAAGTCCCCAGTCAAGAAACGCGCCGACCCGCCCCACATCAACTACATCGAGAACCGCAAGTCCCCCGACAGTCAGCTTCGGTTCATTGGTCGTCGCAATCATGCGGTCAGATGAATCCTTATATAAGAACACTTCTATCGGATCTCCCACTTCGACACCCGCCGGAACCTGCTTTTTCGGCAGAAGCACCCGCTCTTCATCACTTCCAAGGTACACGCCGAACTCTACCTTCTTCACAACGGTCAGTACCTGCTTTTCTCCTAATCTCATATGCTTTGCTCTCCTTTGCAGATCCCGCCCTGCTGTCACGGAATCCGTCTTCGTCTCACTTTAATCTAAAGTATCCCACAGGAAATGTCAATGCCGCATCCAAAGTCAGTCAAACAGGCTAAGCTGGCGGCACACTTCTTCCTTCTGCTTTTGCCGTGCTTTCTCCCACGTAAAATATCCTCTCTCCGCAATACCGTCCCCTGTCCCTTTCTCTTGGGCCGCTACTGCCCTTTTATTATTTGAAGCTTTCCCCTCTTTTAATTCCGCGAGAAATTCTGACTCTTCCCCGCTGAATGTAACAATCAGTTCCTCTTTAGCACGGGTAAGGCCCACATAAAACAGTCTGCGTTCTTCATCCTTGTCCACGGGATACTTCTCCCTCTCAAGGGGAATCAATCCCTGCTCTGCGCCGAAGATAAACACTGCGGAAAACTCCAGTCCCTTAGAGCCATGAAGTGTCATTAAGGTCACGGCCTCTGAGGTATACTCCTTTTCCCCGCACCGCTTCAGATCACTCTCCACGCCCAGTTCCAGAGCGCTTAAAAACTCATCCATGCTCTTATAGAACACTGCCGTCTTTGCCAGCTTCTCCATCGCCGGATCTTCTGCAAGATCCATCTCTTTTATCCATGTGTCCATGAACTTTTTCGGCTTATTCTTTTGGTAAAGTCCGCGAAACTTTTCTGCGGCATTGCTGACCAGCTCTTCTGTCAGAGGATTCCACTCAAGCTTCCATATTAACGCCGCGCTCTCCTTTACCGCAGAAGTATCTTTTTCATCTCTTAGATATTTAAAGAAGCAGATGCTCCCCTGTACACTGTCTTCTTCAAGAAAGGGTTCCCGGCCAGCCACAACATAGGGAATACCTTCCTTTTTCAGGCACTTTTCAAGAAGCCGGGCCTGACGGTTTGTCCGGTACAGCACAGCGATCTCCCCGAACCCCCTGACCTTTCTCCCGTCATTTTCCCAAGCGTCCCTGTGAGCTTCCAGCATCCCCATGCCGCCTGCCATCCGTCCGATCTCTTTTGCAATAAATATCCCTTCCGCCAGTGAGCTTTCCGCCTCCACGATACGCACCGGGGCATTGTCCGGCAGGTTCGGATGAAGAATTTCCCCGTGCCCGATCACACCTGCCGCCGCGGACAGTATCTGCGGCGACGAGCGGTAGTTCTCTGACAGTCCGATCCGTTCTATATCAGGATAGTCCCCTGCCAGCCTTTCAAAGCAGTTTGCATCCGCCCCTCGGAACCCATAGATGGACTGATCCGGGTCGCCTATGACAAACAACTCCTGTCCGCCGCTGTGCCACAGACGGATGAGCCTGTGCTGAATCGGATTGATATCCTGAAACTCGTCCACAAGCAGATAGCGGAACTGCTTCTCCCATCCTGCATATGCCTGTCCGCTCCCGATCAGTTCTGCCGTTTTAAGAAGAAGATCGTCAAAATCAAACAGCTTGCGTTCGTCCTTCTTCTGCTCGTACAGTTGATACGCCTCCTGCCAGTCCTTGGGTTCGTTCGCTTCGTATATTCCCGCATCTTCTCCAATCATGATTCCTGATTTATATCGCGACACCCTTTCAAGGAATTCTTTCGCATTTCCGAACTGTATCTCCTCCGCCAGAGAACGAAGCTCAGCGTCTCCCGCAAGGGCAAACTCGATCCCCTGCTTTTTCAGGAAGTCCAGACAGATCACATGGAACGTACCGATCTGCATCAGCCTCCCCGCAGATTTCTTCCCAGTCTCTGTGACAATCCTCTCCTTAAGCTCTGCCGCCGCCTGATTGGTAAATGTAACCGCCGTCACCTCAGACGGACGCACTCTGCGGTTTTCAAGAAGATACTTTAAACGGGATACCAAAGTCTTCGTCTTTCCCGTTCCCGGCCCGGCCTTTACCGCGATACGGGCAGAGCCTGATATGACCGCTCTTTCCTGCTCCTGATTCAAACGCGGCATCCTGCCTTTCTCTTGCTTCTTTTGTAAAATTCCCCCGACAGGCTCTTCCTTGTTCTTACCCGTATCCCCTTTCTTTCCCGTGTCCCTGTTCTTTCCCGCGTCCGTATCCGCTTCTTCTCCGGGCACAGCGCCGATCATGTCAAAGAAACTCATCTGTCCTTCCGTATTACTCAGCTCATCCGCACTGAACAGACGGATGACCCCGTACTCCCCGTCAAACCCCGGTATGCGCTCCACCTGCCCATCCCTGAGGCGTCCGATCCCTTCCGCGATCCTTGTCCCCGACACGCGCCGGATGTCCTCCAGCGGAAGCCGCCTTAATATCTCAAACTCCGCTCCCAGCTCCGAGAGCAGCCGCATGTACTCCCTCTCCGCCTTCTTGCTTGCCGCTGAGCATCCGAAAGAAGCGGCGATCACCTCGGGAAGGGGCACAAGACTTTCGAATGCCTTTGCCCCTTCCCTTACATAGCCTTCCCCCCTGTCCGACAAAGCCTCTACACGGTGGGACACTCCGATCGTGATCTTCCGTCCGCACACCGGGCAGATCCCGTTATGCTTCATCGTCTCAGACGGGGTCAGACAGAGATTACATTTCCGGTGGCCGTCCATATGGTACTTCCCTTCCTCCGGGAAAAATTCGATTGTACCATAAAGTCCATCTCCCGTCTGTATGGCCCTTGAAAGTCCCGCGTAAGACATAGGAATGTCGAAAAGATTGGCCTCTCTCCCCAGTTTCGCCGGAGAATGGGCATCCGAGTTGGATATAAGCTGAAAACGGTCCAGCGCGGACACACGCCAGTTCATAGGCGGATCTGAGGAAAGTCCTGTCTCCACAGCATGTACATACGGCGTCAGATCCTCAAAGCATTCTTCTACTGTATCAAACCCGGAGAATGCTCCGAACATAGAAAAATGCGGCGTCCATATATGCGCGGGCACATAGACTGCATCCGGACATAATTCCAGAGTGATCTCAAGCAGATCATGACAGTCCAATCCGAGGATGGGCCGTCCGTCAGAATGGATATTGCCGATCTGCTCCAGCTTATTTGCAATCCGTTCCGCATCCTCCAGTCCCGGAAGAATGATTACACTGTGAACCTTTCTGACTTTTCCGTTCTTTTTGTAGATGGAGCTGATCTCTCCTGTAATGACAAAACGGGGGATCATGTCCCCCTGTACACTGTCGTCTTCTATCCTGTATTCCTCTCTGAGCACATACAGTCCGTCCTCAGACGGCGTAAGCTTTTCCCTCAGTTCTTCCCTCCATGCAGGATGGGTGAAATCCCCTGTTCCCACAATGTGAATCCCTTTTCTTCTCGCCCACAGATCCAGATATTCCGGCGTACAGTCCTTACTTGTCGCTCGGGAATATTTCGAGTGTATATGCAAATCCGCTATGTACATGATGCCACCTTCTTTTTCATTTACTGCCAAAACCGCCGCACAGATCATAACTCTCCGCGACCATCCGTTTTATATCTTTATCGGGTACTGTACCATCCAAGATGATGGAATTCCAGTGTATTTTGTTCATATGATACGCAGGAACAACCGACGCATACGCTTCCCGCCAGAAATCCCGCCACTGAGGATCACATTTTACATTGATCCATATGCGGCCTTCCCTCTCAAATATCCACGCGAATATCCTGCGGTTTCCCCGGATGCGCATACATGTCCAGTTCGGATCATCAAAAGGATAATCCTCAAATACATCCGGGAAAGTAAGACAATATCTGATCAACTGCTTTCGTTTGGTCAAAGGCATATCAAACATCCCCTTTTCATCTATTACTGCCGCCTGATAAGTTCCGCAGCGATCTCCATATCCGACCAGTCGGGGTGGCTTTCTGCCAAATCCAAAATTTCCCTGATCTCTTCCTGCCCGGTTTCCAGAAGCTCAGAAATCGAGGCTGCATCCAATCCCTTCAAGGCTTTCTTCCGAATGATGGAAACCAGAGAGGCTTTCCCTTCTGCTCTTCCTTCTGCTCTTCCTTCTGCTTTCCCTTCCGCTCTTCCGATCTTCTCGCCTTCATCCCGTATCAGTCTGTCCCTCTCTTCCATCTTCATATAGCTCACTCCCATCTCTTCACTGGATTTGATCTTATGAATCTTTCTATGCAGATGCTTGAGGCGTTCGTCGCAGTCTTCCGGTACACTGTCATCACTGCTTTTCTCAACATAATGCAGAAAATCAATTAGTGATCTCTCTACCTCATTATCATTCCTCCCCTTTGTGTTCAGGATGATCTTCTTACACTCATCACCCATGACCAGCTCGGGGATTTCTTTGCAGCGGTTATCAAATGTATATCGATACAAGCCGTATCCATACAGATCGAATCCACAGATAACAACAATGTAGGCAGGCTTCATATCGTCAAATCCTCTTTCACCACTTTTTAGCATGGGCGCGTCAATCAGCGCCTGATAAAACCTTGTCCGCTTCGGAATATTGCCCTCATTGCGTTTCTGCATCTCTACATCAAAAACATGCCCTTCTTCATCCTCTACATAAAAATCCATGCGGATGCCGCGTCTGCCGGGAAGGTTGTGGACTACCTTCTGTCCCTCTTTCCATGCAATGCTGCGGATAGTTATCCCCAGCGATAATTCAATAATGATCTTGCACGTCTCAAGGTCAACAGTCGCAACATCAAACAAAAAGTCGTCCATCAGATTCAGCTTTTGCAGCGGCGCAAGAAGCATCTCTGTATCATACATCTGCATATTCAGTTTTAATTTTTCTTCCATAAGCATTTTTCTCCTTTGATTATAGTATTTTTAACTCTGCTTTACAATAAAAGTTATACGATTCCTTCAACCACTCCTTTCGCATACAGTTCACATTCCCTCATTGTGAATATCTGCTGAATCAGCCACGAATCAAAAGATTATCAATGAAATCATTACTTCACTTTCCCAGAGCGGAAAGTAATGTAACAAAATTATACCATACGAAAAAAATAAAACAATCCGGCATAATGCCCAAATTTTTGCGGCAGATGCTCCCCCGCTTTGCAGTGTCACATCCCGCTGATAATTTCCTGAATCTTGTTTGACTTCCCCCTTCCTAAAGCCTATAATATCCCCATGATCATTTCGCAAAGGAGGACATCACCATGATACTCTGTATTGCATATGCTCCGTGCAAAGTCTGATCCCGGACGGGACTTACATGGAGCAAAACACCGCCGTCCGGCACTTTTGACACCGCTGCAGCATAATGCCGTACCCGGTGTCAGTCTCAGGCTTTGCACTTCTTCTCTCAGAAAAAGAAAAGGAGCAAAGTCATATGAAATATTTAAAAAATACATTTAGAGGTTTACGTTCATTCATGATCCTGTGGTCCACTCAGGGATTATCTGCGCTCGGCAGTTCAATGACGAGCTACGCGCTCATTATTTGGTCCTATCAGCAGACTGGTTCTGCGCTTGCCACGTCATTGTTAGCTGTATGCTCTTACGCGCCCTATGTGCTTCTCAGCATTTTCGCGGGAGCAGTCAGCGACCGGTGGAACAGGAAAGCAACAATGCTGATCTGTGATACATTTGCCGCCCTGTGTACGCTGTCTGTTCTCGCTCTGCTTATGACCGGACAACTTAAGCTGTGGCATATTTATCTGATCAACGCATTAAATGGTCTGGGCAACACGTTTCAGCAGCCGGCTTCTGACGTAGCAGTCAGCCTGCTGACACCAAAGGAACAGTACCAACGGGCAGCGGGCATGCGCACATTTTCCAGTTCGCTTGTCACCATATTATCCCCGGCCATTGCCACCGTGCTTCTGACAACACTGGGGATCTATGCAGTGATCCTTTTTGACCTGTGCACATTTGCGGCTGCGTTCTGCGCTCTGGCATTTTTCATCCGTATTCCGAGTAACCCTGAGCAAAAATCATTCAGCGGACATGAAAATATGCTGCGGGCCATTGGAAAAGGACTGGTCTGGCTGAAAGAAAACCGTGGGATTCTGGATCTGATCCTCCTCCTCGCGGCGATCAATCTGGTGGCTTCCGTTTACAACGCCGCTCTTCCTGCAATGCTTTTGTCAAGAAACGGCGGGAGCGAAGCATCCCTTGCCCTTGTAAACACATGTACAGGGCTGGCAAATGTGGCGGGTAGTGTGATCGTCACGTTTTCTCCTGTGCCGAAAAGCCGGGTGAAAGTGATCTGCCGTTCCCTTCTGTTTTCCATGAGCACAGAAAATCTCATCCTTGCTCTGGGACGCACAACTCCCATCTGGTGTGTGGGCGCTGTGCTTGGCTGGGTGTTCATCCCTGTGATGAACACGAATTTGGACGCACTGATGCGCACCCATATTCCGCTGGATGTGCAGGGACGGGTATGTTCCGCGCGCAATTCCCTACAGTTTTTCACAATTCCTGTAGGATATCTGTTGGGCGGGGCACTTGTAGATGAAGTATTCGAACCGTTCATGGCGTCCCTGTCCCCCGACAGCCTTCCTGCCCTAATATTCGGGACAGGCAAAGGCTCAGGAGCAGCACTCTTGTTCTTCTTTCTGGCGGGGGCAGGCGTACTTACCTGCCTGATCTTCCGGCGCAGCAGACATATATGGAAATTGGAATCCGACCCTTCCATTACGCGCAGAGAATAATTATATGATTTCTTTTACGGAACTAATATTACTGATCCGCAGTATTTTTTTTATGGTCTTCTTCCCCTTACACTCCAGCATGATCCATTCATCGTCAACATCCAGAAGAAGACCTTTCACACTGTGCATAATGTCTATATATACCAGCGGATCTTTCACTGTGATCTCACAGTGCTTTCCGATATATTGCGGCAAAACCCGGTTCCATGAGATATCTTTTTCTTTCGTCTTCTTTTTCTCTGTATGTTCTATGAACATACAGAGAAAATAAATCAAAATTCCTCCCAATACAATCCCCAAAAATGTCCCCATATTTCTATTCCTCCTCCAACGCAATGCCGCGGATCACAGACAGCTCCAACAGCTTCTGGACGGTTTCTTTGCTGAAAACAGTGCCCTCTTTTCTGCGTACATACTCGATCTTTATCCATTCCTTGCTCACTTCCAGAATCTTTACCTTAGTATTTCCCGCAAAATCCTGCTCCGCATTATCTGTAATCATATCCAGATCCGCACAGTCCAAGACGCAGGTTTTCCCCACAAGGCTTTCCAGAATATGAAGATCCTGACTGTTCTTTTTTTCGTCAGAAACTCCTGACTCATTTCCTGCCAGCTCATCCAGACTGATCTTATAGATACGGGCAAGATCACACGCTTTATCCAATGCGGGAGCTCCCTGTCCTGATTCCCAGTTTGAGATTGTCTGTCTGCTGACAGAGAGCATATCTGCTATTTCCTGCTGGCTGTATCCGTGTTTTTTTCTTAATATCATCAATCTCTCGCCAAGCATAGACCCTGTTCTCCTTTATCTGCATATTTTTCTGTCTGTATCGTATCAGATGTCCCGTCATACTGCCAGCAAATCCTTTTGGAATCTGCGCAAATTTCTTTGACACTTCGCCGCTCTCTGCTCATATACTATAAAAAACAGCAGGATCGGCGCACAGAACAATACACCGACCCCATAGGAACTTTATGAATAATTTCTATCCTTTTGTAAACACGCCTCTTCCCTACGACTATAATGCCCTTGAACCTTTCATAGATGAAAAGACAATGCACCTCCACCATGACAGGCATCTCCAGACTTACATCGACAATCTGAACAAGCTCCTTGAAGAAAATCCCTCTCTCCGAAGGTTTTCTTTAGAAGAGCTTATAACCCATTGGTGCCGTCTCCCAAAGCATCTCCAAGTGCCTGTGCGAAACAACGCGGGCGGGGTATTTAACCACCGCTTTTATTTTGAAGGCATGGCACCCGTCTGGGAACAGTGCACAACGGCAGATTTTGACATGACATGCCCATGTTTTGATGAACTCCTTAATTTCGGAAACAGACCTTCTTCTTTCTCCGAAGAAATGTCCCGTGAATTTGGCTCGCCCGAGCAGTTCCGCGCACAGTTTAAAGAAGCCGCCCTCTCCGTATTCGGCTCCGGCTACGCGTGGCTTATAATAGAAAACGGGCGTCTCGTAATCACTACATCAGCCAATCAGGATACTCCTCTGTCAAAGAACCGGCATCCTCTTCTGAACATCGATGTGTGGGAACACGCATATTATCTAAAGCATTATAATGTCCGGGCAGCATATATCGACGATTGGTTCCGTGTAGTGAACTGGCGGATGGTGGAAGAACGGTTTTATGCGTGGGAAAATATACGCCGAACCAGCTGCAGACCACATTGTATGAAACGATAATTCGCCGGAACAAAGGGGCCGCCAATGTGACTGCCCCTTTATTTTCCGGTCTTCTTCCCTCTGACAAGGAATATTCTATTTTGTAAAATGCTTTTTCCAAACTACAATCGTTCCGACAACTCCTGCACACAAAATCATCAGTACAAAATACGGCACAGTATTTGTTTCGTCTCCTGTCTTCACTCCATTTGTGTTTGCTTCTGCTCCTGTGCCTTCTCCCTGTGTCTGGAACTCATCCGGCACATCCGCCTGACTCATCTGCTTATCTGACATGACGAGCAGATAATCCGACGCATGGCTGAACTCAAGGCTCACATTCCCGCTTTCATCGATTGTGCCCGCGTTGATGAATACCATTTTGCCATCGCTGTCATAGTAATAAAGGTTGCCATACTTTCCGCTGTACTCCGCACCCGCGTTCATGGTCAGAGTCGCCTTGAAGCCAAAGTCTCCGTTGTGCGTCAGCGAAAGCTGTCTCACCGGGTTATCTCCCGCCATCGCTTTCACCACACTACTCGGTATGGCGTTGGTATCAAACTTCACTTCCAGATTGATATCCTTAAGTTCTGATGCCAGAATGTTTCTGCCATTGATGGTCCATGTATATCCTCCCATGTCCAGAATAATATTGACATCCTTGCCCTTTGCCGCTTCCAGTATCTCCCTCGGAACAACCGTAGCGCCGCCCATGGCTACCGTGATATTCTCTCCTGCCGCAGCCGCGTTGATTGCGGCAACCACGCTGTTAATTGTCTCGCCCGGGAGCACTGACGGCTGACTATCCGTATTGCCCGGATTCTCCGTTCCGCCGTTTGTATTCCCGCCGCCTGTATTTTCCTCATCCGATTTCACGCCGAAGCCATAGAACGTCATGTTGCGCTCTGCTACAAATGAACCGTCCGGGTACGGATTGTAAACCCATTGTACTGAATCATATCCGTCAAAGGTCTGAGGAATCGTTACCGTCTCCCCTACTTCTGCCACCTGACATACCAAAGATTCATACGGTGCTTCTGCATGAATAACTTTACTACCCTCAACTCTTGGGTCAATGACATATCTGATCATGAGATTTTCATAGTTCGCAGATACTAAAAAATGTCCGCCATTGGATAAAACAGTGTTATCTCCACTCCCAGAGTATCTAGTCTCCCACCCTGTGAATCTAAGGCCATCATACATCGCTACATCCGGCTCTTCCAGCTGCTCCATGGCCTCCTCAACAGAAGTTCCCTCTTTCACCATCAAAGTCTTGGATGCTTCCAACTCAGAAGACAAATACCCTTCCTCGTCATAATAAGAATAGGTAACTCCAAGCATCAGATTCCCTACATATTTCGCCTGCATTGAAATATTGTAAGAAGAATTGTAAGAACCGATTTCAGGAATCACTTCATCTGCCGAGGCGGACGCACTGAACTCCCATTTTTCAAACTCATACTGCCGCGTCATGTCGTCCGGCCTGTATGCGGACACTTTTTCCCAAAGCTCCCCGTATGTGGCGCCGTTATCTACAAGACACACCTGAGATGCCGTCTTTCGCTCTCCGCTATCAGCAGCATAAGTGTACAGGACTGGCACCGCAATCTTATCATAGGACGCATGAATTGATATAGCCCCATCGTTCAGCAGCAGCGTGTCCTCTGTAACTGCATTGCCATACTCATCCATCCATCCGATCTGATTGACGCCCTCTATCTCAGACGAGAATTCCGGCAATGTGATCCCTAATTCCCTGAGCGTCGTTCTCCTGCCTACATTTTCTTTGTAAATGTACTCTACATTTCCATAGTACCCACTTGCGCTTCTCTTTAGAATATTGATGCTTAAAGTCCGAACAGGATCTACAAACGCTTCTCCGTTAAACACATTCACATAATACGGATATCCTTCTTGATACAAATGGTAATCTTTGCCGACGTAACCGTCATAAATATAAATTTGATTCAAATACCACTCACACGGGTAGGTATCCTCTGTGATCTCAAATGTCCCTGTCCAGCAATTCTTCTGCTTATCATAGATCAGATCCACATTCTTGTGGCTGTCCGCAATATCGGCCGCCGCGTAAATATAAGCGATGCCATATGTATACTCTCCAAATCCTCGGTCTGACTCAGCGTATACGGTAAGCTCAACTTTGTCACCCGGTTTAACAGTCTCCCCCTGATGGGTCATCTCAATGCCAGTCACACGGATCCCGTTTTCCGATGTAGAACCCTTGTGCTCCACTGTAACAGAGTAGGAGACACTGTCGTCAAAGATAAGATCCTCTTCCCCGACCGCTCTTTCCAAATAGATTCTTTCCAGAGTATACTCTACCGTCTTATCTTCCAAATAGTTAAGCCAAAACCTGTCGTTGTATGTAAACTCTGCTCCTCCTTCGCCGTTATACAGGCGTATTTCTAAATTGGTCCAGTTGCTCCCTGCCTGTGGCTTGAATTCCATAGTAATATGGCTGTACTCCGGCAGCTCCTGATCAACCGTCAGGGACACACCCTGCATTTTGTCATAGAAATCCGCCTCAGCTATTGTCTCTCCATTGATAGGGAACTGTATATCCGTCACCTTAATGGACGAAGCATTTTCCACGTTTACCCAGTACAAACATTCTCCCTGTGCGTCATAGCAGTCTGCCAACGCATAATTGCTGTTCTGGTCGACCACCTTGATCTCGCTAAAATATAATTTCCCGGCAGCTGCATTTCCCAGAACTAATGTTCCAATATACAGTCCCTGACCCTCATCGTATTCCAGAGTCATTGTCTGGGAGGATGTCCCTTCCATCCTGTATAACGCTGTCACCGTCTTGATGCCGGACTGGGCATCATATGCTTTTACCCGCAGTTCGATCTGATCTGCCGTCGTTACTGTCTTTCCATTCTGAACAAGTGTAACCTGCTCGATCACCGGCTTTGTGGTGTCATAAGTAGCGTCCTGAGCCGATGGCGCTCCTTGCGATAACATCTGCGGCCCGCCCTGTTCTGACTGATCCTCGTCTCCGCTCTGGCCTGTCTGGCCCGCGTCTCCATTCTGGCCTGTCTGACCTGCATCTCCGTTCTGGCCTGACTGACCTGCATCTCCGTTCTGGCCTGTCTGACCTGCATCTCCGTTCTGGCCTGACTGACCTGCATCTCCG
>ERZ1643251.2334-NODE-2334-length-19516-cov-23.983557_pt1 | contig 19516 bp, 9 predicted proteins | sample MGYA00579261_ERZ1643251 | MGnify/ENA primary metagenome ERZ1643251 (study PRJEB29033, sample SAMEA4952267) | chicken gut metagenome | biome: Broiler Chicken; feature: Gastrointestinal Tract; material: Caecum | place: Ireland | collected 2018 | study: Broiler... | reverse complement strand
AAAGTTGACAAAATGTCATAATTCGGGTATGATACTGTCATATCATTTTATGACAAGCGCCTTCGGGCGCGCGATGAGGAACATGAAAGATAAAGTGAGTGCGGCGGCAGAAGAGTCCGCAGAATATATCCCCGCAGGGGCAAAGAAGAAATTTTGGCTGAAAATTGCCGCGATCGGCGCGGTCGTCCTTTCGCTCGCCGTGGGGGCGGGCATCGTCGTTCCGCAGTTTTTCGAAGAAGCGACCCCCAACGTCGTGGACGAGGGGTTCGTCACCGTGTCTTCCCCCGTTCCCGAAGACGGGTCTACGCCCGATATGCACACGGCGCTCGAAAACATCGCCTACATGAATGCCGCTTTCAAGGCGCAAAAGTCGTGGTATTCCGAGATGCACGGAACGACGGACGCCTCCCTCATGGAGCAGTCGGTGAGTACCTATAAGCAGTCTTCCGACAATGTGCTCATCGTGGCGGACATCACCCAAAGCTCCATGGTCAAAGCAGCGCGGCAGTTCTGCTATACGGGCGACGAAGTTTTATGGCGTCTGGGTTCGACATACGACGCCTCCACGTTCGAGGAGATGCTTTCCGCCGAGTGGGAGAGCGGCGAACCGTACGCCCATATGTATTTGAAGGACTTCATTGCCGAAAACGGACTTCCCGCGACGGAGTTTTCCGTCTATATCATCAACGAGGAGACGCTGCTTTCCGCCGATGAAGTGATCAAAAATCAGGATGGTACCTATTCGCAGACGTACTATCTCGATCCCGCGGGGGATAAAGCGCCCGCGCATTATGCCAATCAAATGGTCTTTTCGGGCGGTCTCACCGCGCTCCCCGAGTTTACGTCCATTTGCATCACCTATACGTTTGACGACAAGTGGCAGGTGCTCGAAAGCGTCGTGGAAGAATCGTACAAGGCGACGATGGGGATCTCCGTCAATTGCTCTTCCTCGTTCACGACGCACTATGAATATGGCACGGAGCGCGCAAAGAGCCCTGCCTATGAGGAGTATTTCAAACAATATGTGGGCGGCGAGGTGAGCGGCCCCGGGGAGAGCGTTCCGACGGCGGTCGGATGTCTCGGCGAAGCGTTCGGGAGCGTGCTTTCGGGCCCCGTCGTCTTCGATCTTTCCCTTACCGTCAACGGTACGCCCTTAGAGGGCGCCGTCTATCTCGACATCGGCGAAATGACGCTCGACAGCATCGCTCTCCGCGCCGATCTCGGTATCTTGCAGCTGTGGCTTGATGAGGGGGAGGCGTACTTGCAGTACGGCGGCATCCGCGGAAAGCTTGCCCTCGAAGAGGTCTCGGGTGCGCTGCCCCTCTCGGAAGGCGGGCTCGATTCGCTGCTTGCCGGGCTCGGGGAAGGGGAGTTTTCCTACGACGAAACGAGCGCTTCTCTTTCCACGGAGCTTTCGCTCGGCTCTATTTCTCTTCCCGTGCAATTTTCTTTCCTGCTCGATGAGGAAGGGCATGCGTCGCTCGGGAACGTTTCCTCGGAATTGGAATATAACGGCATCGCGCTTTCTCTTGCGCTTTGCTACGGCGACGAGGCGCCTCGGGCGCTTCCCGAGTCGGAAAAGGCGAATTATCCCGAACTGCTGCCGCATATTAAGACGCTGATGGCGCTGTTCCAAGCAGAGGCGCTGCACGCGGAGATCGGATACGAGGGCGAGATCGGCGGCGAGCGCGTCGGCGTGACGGGAGCGTTGGATATCTCGCTAGCGGACGGAACGCTTGCGGGAAATGTGACGCTCGCTCTTCGCGGTGCAGAAAGACCGCTTTCGTTTGCGTATGCAGACGGATATGTCTATCTCGAACTGGACGGCATCAAAGTAAAAGCGAACGCGGAAGAGGCGATTTCTCTTCTCGGACAATATATAGAGCTTCCCGCCATCGAGACGGAAGGGCTTTCCTTTGATCTTGATAAGCTGCTCGACAGCGTACTTTCGGGCGAGTTTTCTTCTCTCGTGACGGTCAACGAGAAAGAGGGCGTGCTGGGGGTCGCCGTGAAGGGGAACGAGCTTTTACGCCTTCTCGGCATCGATCTCGGCACGTTCGAAGTGGGAGATATTTCGCTGCACGTGAGCGAAGGAGAAGTGCGCGTGGAAGCGCTCGGGGCGAACGTCGTCCTGAGCGAAGGGGAAACGCCCCGTTTCGACGGAAGCGAGTATATCGATATTCTTCCCTATGCGAAGACGCTGATGACGCTGTTCCAAGCAGAGGCGCTGCATGCGGAGATCGGATACGAAGGCGAGATCGGCGGCGAGCGTATCGGCGTGACGGGAGCGTTGGATATCTCGCTTGCGGACGGAACGCTTGCGGGGGATGTGACGCTCGCTCTTCGCGGTGCAGAAAGGCCGCTTTCGTTTGCATATGCAGACGGATATGTCTATCTCGAACTGGACGGCATCAAAGTAAAAGCGAACGCGGAAGAGGCGATTTCTCTTCTCGGACAATATATAGAGCTTCCCGCCATCGAGACGGAAGGGCTTTCCTTTGATCTTGATAAGCTGCTCGACAGCGTACTTTCGGGCGAGTTTTCTTCTCTCGTGACGGTCAACGAGAAAGAGGGCGTGCTGGGGGTCGCCGTGAAGGGGAACGAGCTTTTGCGCCTTCTCGGTATCGATCTCGGCACGTTCGAAGTGGGAGATATTTCGCTGCACGTGAGCGAAGGGGAAGTGCGCGTGGAAGCACTCGGGGCGAACGTCGTCCTGAGTGAAGGGGAAACGCCCTGCTTCGACGGAAACGAGTATATTGATATTCTTCCCTATGCAAAGACGCTGCTGGCGTTGTTCCAAGCAGAGGCGCTGCATGCGGAGATCGGATACGAAGGCGAGATCGGCGGCGAGCGTATCGGCGTGACGGGAGCGTTGGATATCTCGCTTGCGGACGGAACGCTTGCGGGGGATGTGACGCTCGCTCTTCGCGGTGCGGAAAGACCGCTTTCGTTTGCGTATGCAGACGGCTATGTCTATCTCGAGCTGGACGGCATCAAAGTAAAAGCAAACGCGGAAGAGGCCATCTCTCTTCTCGGACAATACATCGAACTTCCCGCCATCGAGACGGAAGGGCTTTCCTTCGATCTTGATAAGCTGCTCGACAGTTTGCTTTCGGGCGAGTTTTCCTCTCTCGTGACGGTCAACGAGGAAGAGGGCGTGTTGGGGGTCGCCGTGAAGGGGAACGAGCTTTTGCGCCTTCTCGGTATCGATCTCGGCACGTTCGAAGTGGGAGATATTTCGCTGCACGTGAGCGAAGGGGAAGTGCGCGTGGAAGCGCTCGGGGCGAATGTCGTCCTGAGCGAAGGGGAAACGCCCCGCTTCGACGGAAGCGAGTATATCGATATCCTTCCCTATGCAAAGACGCTGATCAATATCTTCTCTTCGCATTTCTTCCGCGCCGAGATCGACGTCGAAGTCGGGTCTCTCGCGGTATCGGGTACCGTGTCGTTTGAGCTCGATCCCGTCGCGTTCCGCGCGCAGCTTTTGCTCTCGGCGGGCGGGGCGCCCAAACTCGTCACGGTGGAGTATGCGGAGAACGACCTCTTTTTGACGATAGACGGCGTTCGTCTCAAAGCGGATGCGGATGAACTTTTAAAGCTTCTTTCTTCTTCTCTCTCGCTCGACAGGGAAGAGGACGAAGAGGCGGTCGATTATCTGAAAAACTTCCTCTCTCTCGATTTTTCCAAAGTCGTGCACGAGCTTTCGGAAGAGGACGGTGCGCTCTATGCGCTTGTCAACGGAAACGAGATCATGCGTGCGCTCGGCATCCGCGAGCTGACGGGATACATCGAAGTTCAGGTGGATGAAGACAGCATTTCCCTCTCCTGCGCCGCGTATCGCGTCGCGCTGACGCTTTCGGCGGGCGATCCCTTTTATATCGATCGCACGGATCATATCGACGTCGGCCCCATGCTGGAAAAGCTCTTCGACATGGCGGAGGCAAAGGCGTTCTCCTTTGACGGCAGCCTTTCTTTGGAGGCGGGCGGCGTTCAGCTTTCCGTCAATATCCTGCGCGGCACGCTTTCGTGGGAGAACGGTTTTTCGGCGGTCGTGGAAGGCGAGATCGCATTGGGAGGGGGCTGGCAGCGCTTTTATCTTTCGGCGAATTCCTCTTCCATCCGCGTTGCGTTGGGGGATTTGGGTATTTCGCTTGCGTATGACGAATTTTCGGACCTCGGGGAGCTTGCCTCCCGCCTGATGGAGGAGCTTGCGCCCGCGGCGGAACGGCTGAATATCACCCTTCCCGATCTTTCGTCCGTGACGGAGCTCTTGGAAAATTTCCAAGCGATCTCGGGAGGGCTCGATCTTTCTTCCGTCGATTTGGGACAGCTCCTCGGCGGGCTGACTTTGAAAAAGGTCCCGGGGAGCCTCTTCGGGGTGGAGATCGGCGCGCTTTCGCTTACGCTTACGGAAGAGCGCAGCGATATCGCTTCCGTGGGGATCGGATATTCGGGCGAAGGATTCACGCTGGACGCCGCTCTTACGATCGATGAGTACCGCGGCAGCATCTCGATGCCCCGCGTTCCCTATCTCGGCGTAGAAGAGCTTGAAGAACTTTCGGGCTATCTCACGTCGGCTGCACGTCTTTTGGGCGAGGAGTGCATCAAGGCACAGCTCACCTTTGACGGCATTACGCTCGAAATTTGGCTGGATAACCGCGAGACTTCGGAGAGCGGCGGGGCGGGCGTCTATGTCTCCGTGAGCCGCTTTGCAGGGCAGGAAGGCTATGCGCCGCTCGAACTTTGGGCGAGAGCCGAAGAGTTCAAGTCCATCCTCGCTTCGGCGGGCGCGCTCCTCGGCGTGGAACTGCCCGTCATGGGCGACGGCCTGGAGAAAGATATTGCCGCCCGTCTCCAAGTCATCGGCGAAAGCCTCTTTACGACGCTGCGCTCGGAACTCGGGGATCTCCTCGGGGGCAGCGGCAGCGTTTCCAAGGAACTTATTTCGGATTTTTCGATGAAGGAGGACGGCGTTTCCCTCACCCTCGGCGGGGGCGCGCTCGGCATGGGGAGCGATCTTTCCCTCTATTTGAATAAGCCCGCAGAGGGCATGGCGTCGCTCGCGGGCGGCATTGCCACGGGGGGAACGCAGATCGGCTTTTCGCTGACGGGCGATACGATGCCCGCTCTGCCCGAACAGTCTGCGGAAAATGCGCTCGTCGGGAAGTATGAGGTGACGGGCATCGGCGCGCTCCTTTCCTCTCTTGCCAAGACGGCGACGCATAGGGCAACGGAAGAGGAGATCGTCGGCGGAACAGCGGAGAGCGCGGACGACATCCTGCTCAACCGCACCTTTTTTATCGACGGGAGCATTGAGGTGGATGCTGCGCTCGATCTCGGGCTTTTCGACATCCCCATCAAAGATTACACGATTGACTTGCAGGCGCTCTCTGTCTCCATCCACGAGGACGGGGAGATCTCCCTCAACGTGCGCCTTCAATATGACGATCTGAATTTGATCGTCGATCTCATCCACGGCTCGACGCTCGATCTCACCTTCAAGGGCGATATGATCTATATGCGCCGCGTGTCGGGCGGGGAAACATTGTATCGCGCGATGCCGCTTTCGGTGTTCGGCGAGACTATCATGGAACAGCTCGTCTTCATGTTCAACATGAGCGATACGGTGGCGAACATGCTTTCCGATATTTCGCCCGAACAGAGCGGGAGCGAGGAGGCGGGCGATCTCGGCACGCAGGCGGGAAATATCCTGAGCGGTTATGAATATTTGGAAGAGAGCGGGAAGTGGGTGCTCACCTTCAACGGAGGAGCGCTGACGGGCAATGTGCTCGGCGATATCGAAGTGACGCTCGGGACGGACGAAAACGGCTGCATTTCGAGCCTCGGCGTCATCGCGGGCATGGAAAAATCCCTCTTCAAGGTCGATCTTTCCGCCGCTCTCACTTTGAAAAACGCCGGGGAGAACTTCGCAAATGTCGGAGAATACACCGACCTTTCGGCGGAGCTTTCCGAAGGCATGGGCGCCGCCATCGAAGAAAACAACGAAAACGGCTGGACTTCTCACCTCGAAGCCGCAAAGAGCACGGTATCCTTTGTCGTGGACGGCGAGACGCTCAAAACGCAGGACGTGTTCGTGAGCGGCGACAAAGTCTTATCCGAACTTTCCTATCCCGATTTGGAGGAAAGGGAGGGGTATACCGCAAGCGGTTGGACGCAGAACGGACTCACCTATACCGCGAAGTATGTGCCGAACGTCTATTTCCTGCATTTTGAAAGCGACAGAGCGGTCGAAGGTTGGTCGCAGGAGAATGGAAAGTGGACGTTTACGCTGGAATATGCTTACGGCACACAGGGGTTTGAGCTTCCTTTTGCAAAAGACTTAGAGCAGTATATCGCTTATTTTACGGACGAGGCGGGGAATCGGTACAGGAGCGCGGAAGATCTTTTGACTGTGCTTTCCGACAAGACTTTGACTGCCGTTTGGGAAGAAAGAGAGTACACCGTCACCTATACGGACGGCGATACCGTGCTCGGAAGCGAGGTCTTGCACTATGGGGATACCCTTACCTTCCCGCAGGCGCCTGAGAAAGAAGGCTATCAGTTCGTCGGTTGGGATACCGCCGAGTCTACCGTTACGGGCGATATGACGATCGAAGCTCTGTATGAGCCGCTTTCCTTTACCGTGACGATCGTGAGTTCGCTTCCCTATGAAGGATTTGTAGAAGCGGAGAACAACTATATCTATACATGTGAATATACTTACGGGTCTTCCGCCATCCAACTGGATGACTTGTCCGATGTGTCGGGATATTGGTTTGGCGGATTTTATACATGCCCCGACGGGAAGGGCAACCAAGTGAACGCTGTGGAGGGGATCCTTGCCGATACGACATACTACGTTTATTGGCAGGACAATACCGTTCGCGTTCGCCTCTATTCCGATCTTGAACTTGAAGGCGCGCAAAAGGATGAAGAGGGTTACTTCATCGAGAAAACTTTCAACGACACTTATGCGCTTTCGGATGCGCCCGCGATCGAGGGCTATCGGCAGCTTGGCTGGTGGGTCGAGTCGGACGGCGGCTGGAAGCCCGTTGACGATGTGCTTGAATTCTACGGGCAGGACGACGTACGCATCTGGGCGGTGTGGATGCAGGAGATCGAGATCGGGATCAGTGATTTTTCGGTCAACGTAACGGATATTTTGGTGTCGAAAGTGGTCACCTACAATATTCACGGCACGGTAGAGGGCGGTAAGATCGTCGGCGCGCACGGGTCTCAGATTTTCCCGAGCGAACCGACAAAAGAAGTCAACTACCTCGTGTATGGGAACGGGAAACAAGATGTGCTGTCGGGCGGCGAAGCGGAAGCGATCGAAGAAGGGGCTTTCGGAAAGAGCAAGATGACGTGCGGAAATTTTGGCTCGACCATGAACACGGCGCCCTACGGCGGAGCCAAAGTCACGCATATCTTTACCTACTTAGATGCGGACGGAACGACGCAGTCGGTCTCGACAACGGACGAGGCGACGGTCTCTTTGGAGTCCTATACGATCGTTTACCGCGATGAGGACGGGGCAGAGGTCATGCGTATGGAAGTGCGCGGGAGCTACGGCGCTCAATTGACGCTTGCAGATCTCGGGCTCCCCGAAGTACCCGAAAAGATGGGGCATGAAGGGAGTTGGGATCAAGAAGGGGAGTATGTGATCGACTCCGGAGATCGGCAATATGCAGCATCGAGCGGCGGGGGGCTTAGACCCGATCTTGTTTTGAGCCACACGATCGAGGTGAGACCCGTTTATACGGCAAAGCTTTATCCTGTCACGCTGACGGCGCAGGACGACGTTCAGATCGACGGTTGGACGGGAGATAACTATACTCTTGAACTGCATTTCGGCGACGTCATCCTCTTTGAACAGAGCGGAAATTCCCTCGGGAGTTATACGGTTGGAACGGAAAACGAAGTGCTGCTTCCCAAGCTTACTTCCGGTGCATATTGGTGTGCGATCGAAGAGACGGAGCAAGGCATCCTGATCCGTGCAATGAAAGATCCCGACCATGTGACGCTCTATGATGCTTTCGGAGGCGAAAGCGAGGTCTCTTTCGATACCGTTTATACGCCCGATGCGCCGAGTCCGCAGGATGGCTTTACCTTCCTCGGCTGGTGGAAGCAAACGGACGGCGCTTGGGAGAAGGTGGATTCGCTTGCATACACGGGCGGCGGGAACCAATTTGCGCTCTATGCCTTGTGGGTCAAACTCGGCAATGTTTCGGCAAATTCCGACAATAAGACGCTGACGGTCACGGCAGATGCGCCTCAGTTCAAGAGCGCGCACGAAGGCCTTTCCGCAAGCGGCACGATCAAAGTTTCTTATCGGGTCAAATATGCAAGCGGATTGTTCGGATGGGGCAGCACGGAAACAGAAGGGACGCTAACGATCGTCGGACAGGAAGCTTCTCAAACCTTTGACGGGAAGATAAAAGAGTACTCGTTGACGGGCAAAACACTCATCTATACGGTGGATGGAGAAACTTACGAACTGCAATTTTGACGGCGTTCGAAATAGCACGCTGTAAAAACGGGGCGTAAAATTCGACAAAAATCGAAATAACGGCATGCCGTCATGCGGCGCAAAAACAAAATCATGGGGACGGGGCAAAAATGTTGCCTCGTCCTCTTGCTTTTTTCGGAGAATGTGATATAATAGCTGTTAGAATGGGCGAGAATGGGACTCTTACCGAGAGGAACGCCCGCAGGGCTTTTTGAGGTTCGGCAAACCGTGCGCATCGCACGATGTGTACTGTAAGGGAACAGTACGAACGCGCTTTTGATCGGGTTCCTATTATTCCCTTACAGTATAGATGAAGAAATCACGTTTTTAAGAGGTAACAGTAAACTATGAGCAGACATTCCAAAATCAGTATCATCGGCGCCGGCACCGTGGGTGCGACCGCAGCGTTCTCCATTGCAACGCAGCGACTCGTTTCCGAACTTGCCATCATCGATATCAACACGGCGAAAGCCGAGGGCGAGGCGATGGACATCAGCCACGGCCTCATCACGATGGGGACGATGAACATCCACAGCGGCACCTATGAGGACGTGAAGGACAGCGATATCATCGTCGTTGCCGCGGGGCTCGGCAGAAAGCCCGGCGAAACGCGCCTCGACCTTGCCGCAAAGAATATCGGCATCGCGCGCGACATCGCCCAGAACATCATGAAGTACTATAACGGCGGCGTCATCATCGTCGTTTCCAACCCCGTGGACGTCCTCACCTACGTCATCCAGAAGGAGACGGGTCTCCCCGCAGGCAAGGTCATGGGTACGGGCACCATGCTCGACAGCGCGCGCTTCCGCTATCTTCTGAGCACGTCGCTCTCCGCGGATATCCGCAACATCCACGGCTTTATGGCGGGCGAGCACGGCGAGAGCCAGTTCGCCGTCTGGAGCTCGGTGCACGTTTCCTCCATGCCGCTCGACAATTATTGCGAAAAGCGCGGCATTTCCCTCAACAAGGAAGAGCTCGTCACCAATATCATCGGTTCGGGCGCGCAGGTCATCAAACGCAAGGGCATGACCAACTTCGCGATCGCCGCCATCGTTGCAGAACTCTGCGGCACCATCATGCGCGATCGTGGCAGCATTCTCACCGTCACCTCTTGCCTTGATAACTATTACGGCATCAGCGACGTCTGCATCAGCGTGCCCTGCATCATCGGCAAAGAGGGCATCCTCGATCATCTTCCCTACGACTTCAACGAAGAGGAGATGGCGAAACTCAAAAAGTCCGCAGAGAGCATCCGCTCCTTCATGGACAGCCTCAACGTATAAACAACTTACAGGAGTTTGTATTTATGGATAAGAAGCAATTTGCACTGGACAAGCACCGCGAATGGGCGGGCAAGATCGAAGTGGTCACCCGCGCGCCCATCACCAACCGCGAAGAACTCGCCGTCGCCTATACGCCCGGCGTCGCCGAGCCCTGCCTCGAGATCAGCAAGGACGTCGATCTTTCCTACGTCTACACGCGCCGCTCCAACCTCGTGGCGGTCATCACGGACGGCACGGCAGTCCTCGGCCTCGGCGATATCGGTCCCGAAGCGGGCATGCCCGTCATGGAAGGCAAGTGCGCTCTCTTCAAGACCTTCGGCGACGTGGACGCCTTCCCGCTCTGCATCCGTTCGAAGGACGTGGACGAGATCGTTAAGACCGTCTCCCTCCTTGCAGGGAGCTTCGGCGGCATCAACCTCGAAGACATCTCCGCGCCCCGCTGCTTTGAGATCGAAAAGAGGCTCAAAGAAGTGTGCGACATCCCCGTCTTCCACGACGACCAGCACGGCACGGCGATCGTCACCATGGCAGCCATGCTCAACGCGCTCAAACTTGCGGGCAAGAAGATCGAAGATATCTCCGTCGTCGTCAACGGCTCGGGTGCCGCAGGTATCGCCATCACCAAGCTCCTCATGAGCAAGGGCCTTAAAAAGGTCATCCTCTGCGACAGGAAGGGCGCCATCTACGAAGGCCGCGACGGTCTCAACCCCATCAAGGAAGAGATGGCTAAGATCTCCAACCTCGAGAAGAAGGCGGGCTCGCTTGCAGACGTCGTCAAGGGCGCAGACGTGTTCATCGGCGTCTCCGCTCCCGGCAGCCTCACGCAGGAGATGGTCCGCACGATGGCAAAGGACCCCATCATCTTCGCGATGGCAAACCCCGTGCCCGAGATCATGCCCGACGAGGCGGCGGCAGCAGGTGCGAAGATCATCGGCACCGGACGCAGCGACTTCCCCAACCAGATCAACAACGTGCTTGCATTCCCCGGCATTTTCCGCGGTGCGCTCGATGTGCGCGCAAGCGACATCAACGATGAGATGAAGATCGCGGCGGCTGAGGCGATCGCTTCCGTCATCCCCGAAAGCGAGCTCCGCCCCGACTATATCATCCCCGATTCCTTCGATCCCCGCGTCAAGGATGCGGTCGCAAACGCCGTCAAGGCAGCTGCCATCAGAACGGGCGTTGCAAGAAAGTAACTTTATTTCCGCGTTTTGCGGGCAGAGAAAGAGCCGAGCCTTCTCGGCTCTTTTGCTGTTCTTTTCGGGCATTTTCGGCATACTATAAAGGATGAAACGCATGCTTTTCGTGTTTGCCGTTTTTCTGCTCGTTTCGGCCGCCGTATTGAGCTTTTTTGCCGCATTTCCGCGGCCGTATCGGGATATCGTCGGGGAAAGCGGGCTCGATGGTGCGCTCGTCTATTCGGTGATGAAGGCGGAGAGCAACTTTCGGGAAGGGGCGCAAAGCGACGCGGGCGCGGTAGGCATCATGCAGCTCTTGCCTTCGACGGCGGCGTTTGTCTGCGAGCGGGAGGGCATCCCCTTCGATGCGGCGCGCCTCAAAGAAGGGGAGTATAATGTAACGCTCGGCTGCGCGTATCTTGGCTATCTTATGGAGGAATTTGAGGAGGAGACGGCGCTTGCCGCTTACAACGCGGGGGAGGGGAGGGTGCGCGAATGGCTCAAAGACGGGCGTTATTCCTCGGACGGCCGCACGCTTTTTCACATTCCCTATCCCGAGACGGCGCGCTATCTGAAAAAAATCTCCTTTTTCCGAAAAATTTATGGATTTTTCCCGTATTAAAACTTGACTTTTGGTTTCGGATGTTGTAAGATATAAAAGCTGTCAGCGAGGATGGCTTCCGAGCGGGCAAAACAACAAAATATGCGGTCGTGGCGGAACTGGCAGACGCGCAAGACTAAGGATCTTGTGGGTAACACCATGCAGGTTCAATTCCTGTCGACCGCACCAAGAAAAAACGGGGCTTAGGCTCCGTTTTTTCTTGGTATGACGAATTGAACCACAGCCGCCGATCGCGGGCAAATGCTTGCGGCCAAGGGCTTTTTTTGCTATACTGTAAGGGAACAGTACGAACCCGCTTTTTCGTCGCGGCAAGACGCGTCTTGCGGGCATTCGGCAAAGCCGACCGCCGCGCTTTTTTCGTCTGCCGCTCCTCTTCGCAAAATTTTACATCATAAAATTTTGCGAGGGCTGTGGTATCAATTGTGCGCCTTGCCGTTCATCGTCTTTGCAATACGGCGGTATTGCTGCATCCTCTTCACGGCAAAGCATCTCAAAATCTACTCGCCAAAAGTGCGAAGCAATCAAAAGCTGCGGTTTTGCCCCCAGACAAGGCAAGGGCCGCAGGCCGTGCCGAGCGCACGGTCAAGGGCCTTAACGCAGTATCGGGGCAAAATACGCGCTTTTGATCGGGTTCCTATTATTTCCTTACAGTATAATATAAGGTAGATATGATTTTTCGAACAAAAGGGAAGATGATGGAAAAGCTTATAACGATAACAACGGTAAACGAAATAGACAGAGAAAAGCCCTACACCGCCGAAACTTTTCGTCAGGCGGGGGCAAAAAGGCTGGCTCGGCTGCAAGAGATCAGGGCGCTTTTGGAGTCGGAAGAGTATGAACAAAAGCGCGCGGCGTTTGAAGAGGAGCGCGATCGCCTGACGCAAAATTGGCAGCGCTTCACCGCGCATATCGGGGAATGGGAGGAAGAAGCGACGCGAAAGATCATGAACGATGCTTCCCTCACCGAAGAAGAGAAGGGGCAAAAAATGCAAAGTGAAGTGTATGCCAAGGTGCAGGAAATGTATCAAGAGGCAGAGAGCGGCGAGGCGTTCCAAAAAGCCATAGGCGAGTATGGTGCATTCTTGCAGAATAATCAGCTGATGGATGAAGCCACCCTATTTCATCTTGAACGGACCTCGCCTGAGAGCATGCCCTTTTTTGATCTGGCGCAGGCTATGTCCGGGGAGGAGTCCGACACGATCGATCTTGAAATGCCTTCGGACTGCATCTACGATCAGATCAAGATCTGGGAAGAGTATGTGGAGCGCGGGTACACGGACGACTATCGTAAAGCCTTCGCCGAGGACGAACGGGCGAAAAAGCTTTCGGTTCTGCAGCTTGACTATCTCTTTGCCGAGTGTGATACCGTTTGTTTCCATGCGGAAGAGGGGATCCATATCGGGGACGAGTGCGATGTGCGGTTCGCCCAAATTTTAGACGAAGCCGTCAAGACAGAAAAAACCGAAAATTACGGCATGAATGTGCTGAGGGTCTATTTGAAGCCCACGCAAAAACTCAAAGATTACCTTTTGTCTTACAAGCGGTTTGACAGGTATCATTATGACGCATATCAAAGATACGATCCATACTTCGGCTTTGCCGACATAACTTTTTTGAAGGACGGCGAAGTGCTTTTGAGCTGCCTCACGCACGAGGGCTATTTCGACGTCGCAGAGAGCATTCAACCCGTTTTCGACGGTTTTGAAGCTATGACGCAGGGAACATGATAGCAGCACTACTGCGCAGAATACGAAGGAGAATATATATGACATATTTTATCATCCACTCTGGAGCAGATTGGCAGGAACAAGTAGAGCCGCTTATCAACGAGTGGTCACAGCGATTTGACGGCGCAAGATTCATCGTCCTCAATGGCAACCGGAAGGATTGGATCGGTGATGCAACCGCAAAGATTAGACAGGCAGAAAAGATCATTTACGTTGTTGGTAAGACTTCCGCGCAGAGCGAGAATATCGAGAAAGAGATTTCGATCGCCATCCGCGAGCATAAGACGTTTTATGTGTATAAACTTGATGCCTCATATGCTGTCAACGCTTCGCTCGGGCATTATTTGGATAATAAGACAGCTACTCCCGGCGAGGCGGAGGGGGAAATTATATTCGGAAAGGGAAGGCGATTTGTGACGATAGTGGACAAAACGTCCATCGGCGGCATGATTGAAAGCGATGTAAAGGATGCAATGAAGTATCTTCACGCCAAACACTTTTCGGATAGGGCGACGCTTATGGAGCAATACAAGATCTTTGTTCAGTCGTCGGAAGATCTCGTCAAACGCAAACAATCGGTGAATAGTTTTTATGTGACTCTCAATTCCGTGCTTGTGGGCGCGATTGTTTCTATTTTGTGCGCAGTCAACGATCTGCCTGTGCTGTTCGGTATTATAAAAGTGAGCTTTCTCATCTCCGTATTTACCGCGATCATCGGTTTTGTCATTTGTTTTTCGTGGCTTTCATTGCTCAATTCATATGCCGACCTTAATTCGAGCAAAATGAAAATCATATCTAGTCTCGAGCGTGATCTTGCCGTCAACTTATACGAAACGGAGTGGGAGGTCATGACGCAGAAAGTGGGTAAACGCAAATACCGCTCGTTTAGTAAAAAGGAAAAGACGGTCGCGATATTGTTCGGCGTGCTGTATGCACTTATTATGGTTTTTGGGCTCGTGTTGGCATTTGCATAACAGATGGAACAAGAAGTAGTCATACAGTGTTCAAACGTTCATATTATCTCTTATTTCAGTAAGGCTTTTTCTAGTTTCACACTTTTTTAACGGGCGTTTGGGCGGCGTTTTACATACGAGTACCGCGTTGCCACAGGGCGCGTAACAAAACAGCTTGGCAAAACGCCAAGCTGTTTTTCTTATGTATCGTGTCCCGATGCATTGAAGTTACACAAGCCCCCGCTCTTTCAGCGCTTCGAGCACTTCATCGACCTTTTCACGGAGTGCCGCCTCATCGCCGTCGTTTTCGATCGCGAGGCAGCCGTCGGGGAGTGGACCGTCGTAGTCGAACTGCTGCTTCATACGCGCTTTCGCCTGCTCGGCGGTCAGTCCGTCGCGGGCAACGACGGCGCGGATGCGCTCCTCCTTGTTCCGCAAGACGACGATCGCGCCGTCAAATCGTTTGGTCATGCCGCTTTCAAAGAGGAGGGGGACTTCGGCAAAGCAGGTTTTTTCGGCGCCTTCCATGTCGCGCCGCAAGCGTTCCGCAATGCGCGGGTGGGCATAGGCGTTGAGCGTTTTAAGCGCTTCCTTGTCCGAAAAGACGAGGGCGGAAAGCGCCGCTTTATTGAGTTTTCCGTCCTTCACGCAGGCGGGGAAGAGGGCGCAGAGCCCATCCAAATAGCTCTTCTCGCTCAGAAGGGTGCGGTTGATCTCGTCGCAGGAAAAGACGGGATAGCCCCGCTCTTTCAGGATGCGGCACACGGCGCTCTTGCCGCTTCCGATGCCGCCCGTTACCGCGATCTTATTTGGCATCGTACCAGCTCCTTCCCGTCGAGACGTCCGCAATGAGCGGCACTTCGAGTTTTACCGCTCCTTCCATCTCTTCCTTTAAGACGGCTGCCGTCCGTTCCGCTTCCTCTTCGGGCGTGTCGAGGATGAGTTCGTCGTGCACCTGCAAGACGAGTTTGGCGTGCAGTCCTTCCTCTTGGAGACGGCGCCGGACGGCGAGCATGGCGAGCTTGATGATGTCGGCAGAGCTCCCCTGAAGGGGCATGTTCATGGCGGCGCGTTCGCCGAAGGAGCGCGTCGTGTAGCTCGACGATCTGAGTTCGGGCATATAGCGCTTTCTGCCGAGGATGGTCGTCACATAGCCGTCCTCGCGGGCGCGGCGCACGTTTTCGTCCATATATTCGCGGACTTCGGGATAGGTCGCAAAATAGCCGTCGATATAGCTCTGCGCTTCGGACGCGGAGCAGCCGACGTCCTTGGAAAGCCCGTAGGCGGAGATGCCGTAGATGATGCCGAAGTTGACGGCTTTGGCGCGGCGGCGAAGCTCGGGCGTGACCTTTTCGGGCGGCACTTTGAAGATGAGGGAGGCCGTGGCGGCGTGGATGTCCTTGCCTTCGTGATAGGCTTTGCGTAGAAGCTTTGCGCCGCTGAAATGGGCAAGGAGCCTCAATTCGATCTGCGAGTAGTCCGCATCGACGAGCACGTTCCCTTCGCGGGCGATGAAGAGCTTCCTCAGTTCCCTGCCTTCCTCGCGGCGGACGGGGATGTTTTGAAGGTTGGGATTGGCGCTCGAAAGCCGCCCCGTCGTCGTCATCGTCTGGTTGTAGGTGGTATGCACGATGCCCTCTTTGATGAGCGGGCGGATGCCGTCGATGTAGGTGGAGCGGAGTTTCTGGATCTCCCGATAGCGCAGGATGAGGCGGGCGATCTCGTGCTCGCCCGCAAGCTGTTCGAGCACTTCTGCGTTGGTGGAATAGTCGCCGCGCGCCGTCTTCTTGACGCCCTTGGTGCTGTAATCCAATTTTTCAAAGAGCACTTCGGAAAGCTTCATCGAAGAATTGAGGTTGAATTCGCAGCCCGCGAGCGCATAGATGCGCTTCGTGAGCGTTTCCATCTCCGAAGCATACCGCGCGGAAAATTCGGGGAATTTTTCCTCGTCCACGCGCACGCCCGTTTCTTCCATCTCAAAGAGCACGCGCGAGAGGGGGAGTTCGAGCTCGCGGTAAAGGCGCATGCTGTCCTCATCTGCCGTGCGCAGGGCGTCCTTGAACGCCCGCATGAGCGCATAGGCGCAGTTGGAGGGCGGAAGGGCGTATTCGCGGGCAAAATCTTCGGCGGTCGCCGCCTTTCTACCCGAATTGAGGAGATAGGACAAGAGCCCGACGTCCTCGACAGCGCAGCTCACGGGCGCGGGGACAAAGCGGTGCAACAGCGCCTTATAGTCGGCGACGACCGCCCGCTTGTCTCCCGCAAAGAGGGGCGCAAAGAGCTTTGCGATCTCCTCGGGGAAGTACCCGGGGTCGAGGAGCGTCTTTTTACAGGGGAAGATGTATTCCGTGCTGCCGATGCAGACGTGCGCGGCGCCCTCTCCGTCTTCCGCAAAGGAAAAGCAGTCCGCTTGATCGAAGGCGGCTTGGAAGGCGGAAAAGTCGGGGAGCGTCACCGTTTCGGCGTCCGATTTTTCGTACTCTTCAAAGAGCGAGGAGTGGACGAGGGAGCGGAATTCCAGCTTGTCGACCGCGGCGCGCGCCTCGGCGGAGAAGGGGAGGCGGACGGCGAACTCTTCGACGGGAATGGAGAGGGGAACGTGCGTATCGATGGTCGCGAGCGTGTGCGAAAGCCTTGCGCTCTCCCTTCCCGCAACAAGGCGGTTTTTCACGCCCGCCGCAAGTTCGTCAAGGTGCTCATAGACGCCTTCCGCCGTGCCGTACTTTTGCAGCAGCGAGAGGGCGGTCTTGGGCCCGATGCCGGGAACGCCCGGGATGTTGTCGGAAGAGTCGCCCATGAGCGCCTTCTCTTCGATGATCTGCGCAGGGGTAAGCCCCACTTTTTCGAAGAAGTTTTCGCTCGTGAGACGGTCGGTCTCGGTGACGCCGCGCTTGGTGAAGCACACCGTGACGTTTTCGTTCACGAGCTGATAGGCATCCCTGTCTCCCGTATAGATGACGGAAGAAACGCCCTCATAGGCGCGCGAGAGGGTGGCGATGAGATCGTCCGCCTCATAGCCTTGAAGTTCCACATAGCGGATGCGCATGGCGCGGAGCACTTCTTTGAGCGCGGGGAACTGCATGATGAGCGCTTCGGGCGTGGGGGTGCGCGTGCCCTTGTATTCCTTGAACATCTTGTGGCGGAAGGTGGGGGCGTGCAGGTCGAAGGCGACCCCGAGATAGTCGGGCTTCTCATCTTCGAGGATCTTGAAGATGAATTTGACGAATCCGAAGATGGCGTTGGTGGGGAAGCCGTCTTTGGTCGTGAAGCCGTTGATGGCGTAGAACGCGCGGTTCATGAGGCTGTTGCCGTCGATGAGAACGAAAGTCTTCTTTTCCATATTCTTATTGTAACACGCGCGGAGAAATTTTGCAAGAAAAAGGCGGAAATCGCTTGATTTTTGCGCCTTGGTAGGATATAATGAGCGGGTAATATGCCGCTGTGGTGGAATTGGCAGACGCGTCGGACTCAAAATCCGATGGTAGCGATACCGTATCGGTTCGACCCCGATCAGCGGCACCACCGCGTCGGAACGCGACGTTTTTTGTGGGCCTTCGCCATTCGGCGAAGGCCTCACTTATAACGTCGGTTCCTCCTTTCCCCAAAAAAATACTTCGTCTTTTTTTGGGGACCCCGTTGGAGCGCGTTTTAAGTCGGTTTGAGTTTGCTCAAACCGACTTTTTTTAACGCCTGCGGCTCCTTATCTTTGCCCTCCCTGTGTAAGAGAGGGTGCCGAGCGAAGCGAGGCGGGAGGGTTGTAAAGTTCGGGCTATCCACGCACAACAACCCTTCCGTCTTGCCTTCGGCAATCCACCGTCTCGCGCGGTAGTGCCCGCGCTTCGGTCGGGAAATGCCCCGAACAATGGGGCATTTCTAAGTTCGCAAGTGGCAAAGAGCCCACCGGGCTCTTTGCAAGAAAGCACTTGTTCACCCCTTGCACAGGGGAGGCTAACATATGGGAAACCTCTTTCATCTTGCCCAAAGCAAGCTGCCACACCGTGGCGATGCGCAGCATGCGCGGTTCACCCCCTTGCACAGGGGAGGCAAGGGAAGAAAAAGGCGGTCGTTTGTTACGAAAATTTTGTTCAGATAATGAACGTTCCACGAAATTGTCATGAAACGGTCACAAAAGTGTGTAAACTTCCGCGAACAAGTGCGTTCAAAGATTTGACTTATCGTTGTACCGCGTGTATAATTGTGTATGAACTTTTGGGAAAGAGGCTTTTTTCGCCCTCGCGGGAGGGCATGGGTACGCCGCCGGAATGCGCAGCCGCGCGTTCGCAAATAAATGGATTATGAACGATCACACGAAAGATCCTGCCGCAGTAAAAAGCGGTGCGAAATACAAGTGCTATCTCTTTTTTAAGCGCATGTTCGACATTTTATCGTCGGGCTTTGCGCTGTTGCTCTTTTCTTGGCTCTTTCTCATTTTGGCGCTGGCTGTCAAGCTGAGCGACGGAGGCACCGTCTTCTATCGGCACAAGCGCGTGGGGAAGAACGGGAAGGATATTTTTATCCCCAAATTCCGCAGCATGAAGCGCAATGCGGATAAGCTTGAAGATATGCTCACGCCCGAGCAGCTCGAACAGTACCGCAGGGAGTATAAGATCGACAACGATCCCCGCGTCACCAAGGTGGGACATTTCCTGCGCAAGACGAGCCTCGACGAGCTCCCGCAGCTGTGGTCCATCTTCAAAGGCGATCTCTCCGTCGTCGGTCCCCGTCCCCTCATGCGGGAAGAGGCGGAAGCGAAGTACGGCGAAGACGTCAAAAAGCTGCTTTCCGTCAAACCGGGGCTCATCGGCTGGTGGGCGGCGAACGGCAGGAGCAACTGCACCTATGAGAGCGGCGAGCGGCAGAAGCTTGAACTCTACTACGTCGATCACTGCTCCCTCGGGCTGGATATCAAGATCGTGTTCAAGACCATCGGCAGCGTCCTCCGTGGTGACGGCGCTCAATAACGGGAGGACTCCGTTTTTATGAAGATCCTGCACATCAGCAATTATTACCCTCCGCACATCGGGGGGATCGAACAGGTCGCATATGACTGCGTTTCGGCTGTCCGTGAGGACGCCGAGCAGCGCGTCTTTTGCTTTCATTCTCAAAAAGGAGACAGGCGCGATATGGTGGACGGCGTGGAAGTCGTCCGCGCGGGCACATTTTTGAAGGTCGCCTCGCAGTCGCTCTCTTTTTCTTACGGGAAGCTTCTGCGCCGCGAGATGAAGGCGTTCGCGCCCGATATCG
>ERZ1643251.2333-NODE-2333-length-19517-cov-11.711386_pt1 | contig 19517 bp, 14 predicted proteins | sample MGYA00579261_ERZ1643251 | MGnify/ENA primary metagenome ERZ1643251 (study PRJEB29033, sample SAMEA4952267) | chicken gut metagenome | biome: Broiler Chicken; feature: Gastrointestinal Tract; material: Caecum | place: Ireland | collected 2018 | study: Broiler... | reverse complement strand
CGGACTATGTGGACGTCGGCCCCTGGCTGGAGGCGGTCGCATCGCTTGCTACCGCTCAGGCCCTGGAAGCAGATGTCGCATACGAGACGGAAGAGCTCGCCGTCAACGGCACGCTTCAACTGGATTTTGCGACGCTGTCCGTCAAGGGCGAGGCTGCCGTCGCCTGGAACGGAATTACCAAGAATATTACCTTTGCCTATACACAGGCAAGCGGCGAACATATTGTCTATCTTGCAGTGGACGGCATCAAAGTGAAGGCGTCCGTTGCAGAGGTCATGGACCTGCTCGGCGGGCTGTTCACCGTTAAAACACCCGAAACAAACGTCGACGCCTACGAATTACTCACGGCGCTTTTCTCGCTCGATCTGTCCGAAGTGATCACGCTCACGAACGACGGCATTACGTTGGATGCGACGCAGTTGCTTGCACTCCTCGGGGTGGATCTGAGCATCGGTGAGGTGGAAGTCACGCGCACGGAGAACGGGGTTTCTGTCTCCGCGCTTGGAGCGGACATTGCACTTGTACCCGGTGAGGCGTTCACGGTCACGGCAGGGGACTATGCGGACTATGTGGACGCGGTGCCCTGGATCGAAGCGATCCTTTCTCTTGCACAGGCGAAGGCATGGATGCTGGAGATCTCTTACACGTCGCCCGATGAGGACATCCGCCTTGCAGGCACTCTCGCTTTCGACCTTGCATCTGAGAGCGTGGCATGCGGCATGAACATAGACGTTAAAGGTGTACGCAAGGGGCTTTCCTTTGCATACGACCCCGACGGCGATATCTTCTGCAATTTTGACGGCATCAGGATCCGCGCGACGGCTTCCGAACTGACGGCGTTCCTCTCTGAGCTGCTCGGCGACATGCCGCAGACGGATGAGAGCATTGACGTGCAGGAGCTTTTGACCAAGTTGCTTTCGCTCGATCTCTCTACGCTGTTGACTGTCACGGAGGACGGCATCCGTGCGGATGCGACGCAGCTGTTGTCCCTCTTCGGAATCGATCTGGCGCTCGGCGACGTGCAGCTCAGCCTGTTTTCGCGCGGCGTGCGCATCGAGGCGCTCGGGCTGACCCTGTCCCTCTCTCCCGGCGTGCCCTTTGAAGTGGACGGCGGTTCCTATCGTAACTATGTGGACGTCACGCCTCTGTTTGACGAGATCATGACTGTCCTCACAAAGCAGGAAATTGCGCTCAGCGGCTCCCTTGACATCGTCTACGGCGATCTTGCGCTCGATGTTGCCGTTGAGAACGGCGTGCTCTCCTGGAAGAACGGGATTGCCCTTTGTGCCGATCTCACGGTGACGGTGGGCGAGACGAAGCTCTCCGTCAGCGTCGACGCAAACGAAAACCGCGTCCGCATTGTGTTCGGCACGCTTGCGGTGGAACTTTCCTACAGCGAACTGGAGGATCTCAAGGCCACCTTCGCGGACGTGTATGCGCGCATTGCCGAAATTGTCAACCGCTCGGCGGCAAACGGAAGTTTCCTTCCCGCACAGGCGGAGGAGCTTGGTTCGCAGCTGGGTGCGGGAGCTGCGGTCACCGACCTTTTGGCATCGCTTGATTTGCAGTCCCTGCTTCAGCAGCTCAAATTGGGTGGCGCATCCGATCGGGAGGGCAGCATTGCGACCATCACTTTGAGCGGCGCGGTCCTCGATCTGTGCATGGCGCAGCGCGGCGTTGCGCTCTATGTGAACGATTTTGCACTGGGCGGCGTGTCCCTCGGCGGCATGCTTCAGGTTTGCGCATCCGAAGGGGAGACCGTGCAGGTGCAGCGCGAATATCTTACGGTGCGCGATCTCTGCGAACTCATTGATTTTGTCGGCGCGGCGGTGGGCACGCTCGCTTCCCCCGATCTGTCCATTGCCTTTACGGACGGCGTCACCGTCAATACGGCGGATGGGAGCACCAAGTTTACGATCAACGGAAAGCTCGTCTATCATTCGGGGCTTAGCGGCGCGGGCTTCCCGATCGTCGTGGATACGCAGGGCAAGGTGATCACCGTCGATCCCGATGCCTACCTCTACTTCAATCTGCTTCTGGATGAGAAGGACGAAGCGGGCACCGATCTCAACTTTGAATTCTGGATGCTTGATTCCAACGGCGATCGTGAGCTCGAATTCTTTGTCAGCCTCTCCAAGTTCCTGCCTGACAGTAACACGGCGTCCAACCCGCTGCGCTTTGCGGTTTCGGCAAGCGACGTGATGACCCTACTCTCGGGCGGGCTGTCGCTGGTCGGCGGAGAGGGCGGCGTGCTGGATAAGTTCCTCGTTGGCATGGGCGTGCCGGAAAAAGCGGTTGCGGCGCTCTTTACCGTGCTGGATGAATACCTCGTCGACAAATGGCTCACGCCGGACGAGGCGGGACAGTTTGCGGCGGTCGGCGATATGCTGATGAACACGCTCGGTATCAGGGAAAAGCTCGAAACGATGCTTGGGGGCGTCTCGGATACCGTCAGCGGCGCGCTGGAGGACGTCGACCTCGGCAGTATGGCGGTCGATCCTGCTGCCTATCTCAAATCGTTCGGGCTCAGTTATGGCGACAACGGCGAAGTGCAGTTCACGCTCCGGCTCAATTCCGACCTCGTCTTTGGCGGGGAGGGGATGCAGCCGCTCACCATTACCATGAGCAAGACGGACAGGGAGGGTGAGAGCTACCTCACGGCGATCGCGCTGTCCAATATCTACGGCAACAACAACGCGGAGCGCACGAGCATTCCCTTTGCCTTTGATTATGCGTCGCTCACGCTTGTCAATGACGGCAACGTTGCAACCGTCACGCAGAGCGGCGAGCAGATCGCAAACATCACCTTTGCAAACTATCAAAACTACACCTTCGCGGGCGTGGACGATCTGCTGAAGTCCCTTGCGCTCTCCGCAACGCATAAAACGCAGGACGGCTACGCGCTCAATGACAGCTTCTATATCAGCGGCACGGCAACGGTTTCAGTGATAGGGATTTTGAATATTACGGCGCAAATTCCGGGTATTTCTGTCTCCCTTGATGAAAACGGCAATATTTCTGCCAACATAAAGCTGGAAATTCCTGCAGTTTTTGGTGTCACCAACGGCGATACGACATTTGAGATGACCATCTTTGACGGCATGGCATACATGAGGCGCACACAGACGACTCGTCTTGGCTTCGGATGGACGGATTGCAATATCGTGAACTATCGCGTCATGCCGTTGAGCAGCTTCTTTGCAGATATTTTAAACCAGCTCAAATACATTCTCAATTTGACAGATTTAATTGCCTCTCAGATCAAACCGGGCAGTACGACTCCGGAGACAGTGATTGAGGACTATGGTGTTGTGCTGTACAACTACCTCAAATCGTACAGCTATACTGCCAAGGCGGACGGAACGGGCGGAAATTGGGTGCTCACGATGAACGGCAACTACCTGACGGACAGCGTTCTCTCCGATATCGGTATCACGCTCGGTTCGGAGCAGTACAACGGGACAGACAACGTTTTGCGCACGCTCGATGTTACCACAAAACTTGTGAGTATTATCGATCTCACGGCAAACCTTGCCTTCCGCAACCCGATGAACACATGGGAAGAAGGGTACTCCGACCTCACAGACGATATCGCCGCTCAATTTGAGAATGTCGATTTCGCGTCCTATGACTGGTCTGCGCAGGCAGAGAATTATTACATTGTCCCTGAACAAAAGACCATCCGCTATACGCTGGAGGGCGAAGTGCTCGGCGAGCAGACAGTGTGGTATGATGGCAGTTCCATGCTTTCGCAGCTTTCCTATCCCGATTTGAGCGGGTATGCGCGCGAGGGTTACGCGCTTGCCTGGAGCGATTCGATCGCGGAGGACGGGACGATCTCGGCAGCATATACGCCGAAACGCTATGACGTAACATTTGTCTCTCCCGAAAAGTTGGGCGATGATTGGACGCTGCAAGCAGACGGCAGCTATACCCTTGCGATGCAGATGGATTATGACGCCAAGGTTGAGATCAGGTGGGGAGAAAGCAGCCATACGTTCACGGTCGGCACGCAAAACAATGTGTTTGATCTCGGCGCTGTGGTCGGCGATTCGCAGGTGGCTTGGAATGGGACGGAACTTGATCTGCTTGCGAACGGCGCGACCATCCTCATCCCGCTTACGCCCGACACGGTCATCTATACGAGCAACGGCGTTGCCTTCACGCTGGGCGAGTCAACAAACGTTACGACTGCGGAAGCCACGTTCGACATGACCTATACGCTCGAGACGCCTGCTGCGGATGGCTATACCTTCCTCGGTTGGTACATGGTGGGTGAAAATGGTTTGACGGAAGTAACCAGCCTTTCCTATACGGGCGGTGGCAACGAGACCACGGTCTCTGCACTTTGGATGAGTAATTTACAAGCAAATGTTACGGGGAAGTCTAAGGTCAAGAATGGCGGGAGTTGGTATAATAGCAAATACGATCATTCGGCAACCGTAGAAATCTCCGGAGGAAAGATTGCGGGAGCGCTGACTGATACTGACAGCAGTGTGAGTGTCTCAACGATGTATGTATTTAAGCTCGCCAAAGTTTTGATGTTCGATAATCAGGAGCGCACGGCAAGTGTTTCCGAATATCGTTATCTTTCGTCGGCAAGCGCTACGATCAATGCATCGGGCAGGGATGAGATGACGGTGGAAGTACAAGTGACATACACCTTCTCTTATCGCACAGCGGACGGAACAGTTGCACAAAGAACAGTAACAACGCCTACGCTTACAGTCGTTGCGGAATTTTAGGGATTATGAAATATGGGCTGTTTCCATTTTGGAGGCAGCCCATATTTCTATATTTTTCAATAACTCTCGAAAATTTTCTTTGCCTCGGCTTTTACGCGGTCGGCGAGCGAGACGGGGGAGAGGACCTGAAAGCCCGCGCCCGCAGATAAGATCTTGCCGATGAGCGATTCGTCGTCCGGGAGCGTCACGTCCGCATAGAAGTTTCCCTCCCGCTCGTACACATTCTCAATGCCCAGCCACTCCTCGGCAAATGGCAGCACCTCTTTTAAGATGCGAAAGCGTGCCTCTACGCACTTCTCGCCGTCCGTCCAGAAGGAAAGAGGCACATCCTTTTTGGAAAAGGGGATGGGCCGGAAGGTCTCGCCCGTCAGATAGATGGAGCGCATGCGCCCGATCTTGAACAGGCGGAATTCCTCCCGAAGGCGGCAGAACGCATACACATACCAGATATTCTGCTTATAGACGAGCAGGTGGGGCAAAATGACGCGGCGCGTGCGTTTTCCGTCGCGCGCAACGTAGTCGATCTCCAATGCCTCATGCTCCTCCGTCGCCCTGGAGATGAGCCGCAGTTTGTCAGAAAATTTTTGTTCGCTGCCCCATGCGCCGCTGTCCACAAGGATATTGCCGGAGAGCGCGTCGTCGCTGCTCTCCCGCTTTCTCTGGGAGGAGAGTTTTTCGATCGCCGATTGCAGGACGGGATCGCCGAGCTCACTCTCCATGGCGCGCATTGCCCCGATCGCGCGGTCATACTCCTCCCGCGTCATAAACCCGCGCGGAAGCTTGTAGGCATCCGAAATATAGATGCCGCCGCCCGCCCCGCGCGAGACGTCGATGGGAATGCCCGCGACGGTCATCTCGTCGATATAGCGGTAGATGGTGCGGGGGGAAACGTTGTAGCGCGCGGCAAGCTCGGTTGCGCTCGTGTGCCTCTTTTCAAGCAGGGTAAAGAGGATATCGATCATAATTTGGTACTTCATCGGCGTTTCCTCGGAAATAACGCAAAAAATTCTTGAAACAATTTTAGCATATATGACAATATCTGTCAAGTTTGATACGTACAATAGGGAGTATGAACAAGCTCTCTATGGACAAGCAACTGGATATTCTGCGCCGCGAAGCAAGAGAGCGGCGCAATGCAGCTCTCCGCGCCCGCCTCGCAGACGATATGACGGCGGAGCGCGTCCTGTCCCGCTTTCTTGCGATGAAGGGATTGGGCGAGCCGTCGGAAAATACGCTGAATTTTGCATGAATACAGTGCAAGCGTTTGACAAAGACGCAAAAGGGGCGTATAATAAAAGCATGAAACATTCGCTCGCAGTTGCAATTTACGGCTACGCGTATTACGTTGTTGCGTAATACTCTTTTCGCGCGTAGATCGAAGGCTGGGAAGTGGTTTGCGCGTGCAGACCGCTTTTTTTGTTACAGACGGGCAGTATAAGGAGACGAAAATGCAGAACGTGATGGACACCCTGCGTGCGCGGGGATTTATCAAACAGACGGTATACGAAGACGAGCTGTATGAAAAGCTCGGCGCGGAGAGCGTGCCCTTTTATATCGGCTTTGACCCGACGGCGGACAGTCTGCACGTCGGTCACTTCATGCAGCTCATCGCCATGAAGCACATGCAGGACGCGGGGCAAAAGCCCATCATCCTCATCGGCGGCGGGACGGCAATGATCGGCGATCCCTCGGGCAGGACGGATATGCGCTCGATGATGACCAAGGAGACCATCGCCTACCACGTCGAGTGCTTCAAAAAGCAGATGTCCCGCTTCATCTCCTTTGAAGGGGAGAACGGCGCGATCATCGTCAACAATGCCGACTGGCTGTTAAACCTCAACTATATCGACTTTTTGCGCGATATCGGCGTGCACTTCTCCGTCAACAAGATGCTCACGGCGGAGTGCTTCAAGTCGCGCATGGAGCGCGGGCTCTCCTTCCTGGAGTTCAACTACATGCTCATGCAGGCATACGACTTCCTGGTGCTCTTCAAAAAGTACGGCTGCGCGCTGGAGCTGGGCGGCGACGACCAGTGGAGCAATATCCTCGCAGGCGCCGACCTCATCCGCCGCAAGGAGCAAAAGCCCGCGTTTGCCATGACCTTTACCCTGCTCACGACGAGCGAGGGCAAGAAGATGGGCAAGACGCAGAAGGGCGCTGTCTGGCTGGACGAGAACAAGACCTCGCCCTATGAGTTCTATCAGTACTGGCGCAACACCGCCGACGCGGACGTTGAGAAGTGCCTGAAGCTTCTCACCTTCCTGCCCCTTGACGAGATCGCGGAATTGACGCGCTATCAGGACGAGCGCATGAACGCCGCCAAGGAAGTGCTCGCGTACGAGCTGACCAAGATGGTTCACGGGCAGGAAAACGCGGACGCCGTCCGCGCGCAGGCGAAGGCCGCCTTCGGCGGCGAGGGCGAGATGCCCGAAAAGGTCATTTCCGCCGATACGCAGACGGTGCTGCAGGCGCTCGTCGCGACGGGCGTGTGCAAGTCCAACGGCGAGGCGCGCCGTCTCGTCGAACAGGGAGGCGTCACGATCAACGGCGAGAAGGTCACGGACGTCAACGCGCCGTTGCCCCCGTCGCCCTTCACACTTTTCAAGGGCAAGAAGGTGCGCTTAAAGGTCAGCGTGCAGTGAGCTACCTGAGCGTCGCAAAGCCCTCTTTGTACGAGAAGGTCATCGAAAAGTCGCGTTTTCTCACCTACGTCGCGCACACGGAGGATGAGGCGGCGGCGCGCGCCTTTTTGGCGGAAGTCCGCGCACAGCACCCGCTTGCGACCCATGTGTGCTATGCGTTCGTCGCAGACCGCATCGGCAATCTCATGCGCTTTTCGGACGACGGCGAGCCGCAGGGGACGGCGGGCATGCCCATCCTCGGGGTCATCCGCGCGCGCAAGCTGTTTGAGACGGGCGTTGCGGTCGTGCGCTACTTCGGCGGCATCAAGCTGGGGGCGGGCGGACTGACGCGCGCGTATTCCTCGAGCGCCGCGGAGGCGCTGGAGCGGGCGAAGATCTGCGAATACGCCGTCTGCGTCGAGGTGACGATCGCCGTCAACTACCCCGAAGTCAACGCGCTCACCCGCTTTCTGGAGGGCGCAAACGTGCTTGACAGGACGTTTGCGGAGAAGGCGTCCTTCACAGTCGCCGTCCGCGAGGAGAACGTGGATGACTTCTGCGCGCGCTGCAGCGATATGCTCCTCGGCAGAGCGGAGATTTTGCGCGGGAAATCATATTTTTCGCCTTTTCCGCTTGATAAATAGAAAAAAGCGGAGTATAATAGGAAGAAATCAAGCCTTCGAGGTATTCGTATGGAGATCATCAAAAGAAAGCAGCTCAAGGAAAAACCCGTGTTTGATAACTCGCTCGGCTTCGGTCACTACTTCACCGACTATATGTTCACAATGAAGTACACCGCCGAGAAGGGCTGGCACGATGCAAAAATTGAACCCAACGAACCCAAACCGTTCGACCTTGCGACGAGCATTTTCCACTATGCGCAGGGCATCTTCGAGGGCATGAAGGCATTCAAGCAGCCCGACGGCTCCATCGCCGTATTCCGTCCCGAGGAGAACTGGGCGCGTATGAACCGTTCCGCAACGAGAATGTGCATCCCCAACTTTCCCGAGGATGTCGTCGAAGAGGGACTGGAGGAACTTCTGAAACTGGAGAAGGACTGGATCCCGCCCCTGCCCGGCACGGCGCTCTACATTCGCCCGACCATCGTCGCGACGCGCGTCATGCTCGGCGTGCACGCGTCCACGGAATATCTGTTCTTCATCATCCTCTCGCCTGTCGGCAGTTACTATGCGCACGGGTTGGAACCGACCAAGCTCGTCGTCGAGGACTACTACACCCGCGCGACGCTGGGCGGCACGGGCGAGGCAAAGTGCCTTGGCAACTACGCCGCGTCCATGAAGGCAGGCGAAGAGGCGGAGGAGAAGGGCTTCGATCAGGTCCTCTGGCTGGACGCCAAGGAGAAGAAGTACGTCGAAGAAGTGGGCAGCATGAATATGTTCTTCGTCATCGGCGGCGAGGTCATCACGCCCGCGCTCGTCGGCTCCATCCTGCCCGGCATCACCAGAAAGAGCTGCATCCAGGTCTTAAAGGACAAGGGCATCCCCGTCACCGAGCGCCGCATCTCCATTGACGAGGTGCTGGAGGCGTCCGAAAACGGCACGCTGGACGAGGCATTCGGCACGGGTACGGCGGCGGTCATCTCGCCCGTCGGGCTCATCCGCTATAAGGACAAGGACTACGTCATCAACGGCGGCAAGATGGGGGAGATCACCAAGATGCTCTACGATACCATCACGGGTATTCAGTACGGTCGGACGCCCGATCCCTACGGCTGGCGCAAGATCGTCAGGTAAAATCTTTTATATACGGCGCGCTGCATGATTGCAGCGCGCCGCAAAATTATGACGATACAACAGAAAAAAGCATAACCGAGCCCGGTATCGCCGAGCTCATTTTTTTGTATGCAGAATTTTCGCGCTCCATTTATATTTCGGGCGCCGGCTTCGGGGGAGAGACCGACTGTTCTTCGCGGAACTGCGTCGCCGTTTTTCCCGTCATCGTCTTAAAAAAGCGGGCAAAGCTGTGCGGATCGGGGAAGTTGAGGTAATAGGCGACCTCGGTCACGGTGAGCCCGCTCTCCAATAAAAGCCGCTTTGCCTCCGCGCAGCGCTGGGCGTCGATATACGATTTGAGCGTCACGCCCTCGGTGCGGTGAAAGAGAGCGGAGAGGTACTTTGCGTGATACCCGAGTTCCCGCGCGATCTCGCGCACCTTGACGTCGGAAAAGCGGTGGAAGAAGACAAACTCCCTGATGCGCTCGCACAGCCGTTCGGCGGAGGAGTTGGCGCCGCCTGCCTCGTGCGCGCCCGCAAGCGCCTGTTCCCGAAGTTCGAGCAAAAGTTCGCTCGCAAGATAGCGCGAGTGCACGCCGCGCGGTTCGGTCGCTTCCGCCTGCATGAGCTTCTTGGCAATGGTGCGCACGGCGTCCGCATCGGAAAAGCTGCCCTGCTCAGGCATGGAGACGGAGGCGGGCAGCGCGGGACAGCGGAAGTGCAGCCAGTAAAAGCGGCAGCGGCAGACGCGCGAGCCGTGCTGATTCACGGTCGGCGGCATGATGAGGTATTCCTCTGCGCGGACTTCGTGCTCAAATTCCTCGTCGGCAATGCACAGGACGCCCTCCGTCACGACAAACAGCTCATATTCGAACAGCCGCCGCGTGAGGTGTTTCCAGTTCCTTTCGGGAGAGATAAATTCGCCGAACCACAAGAGCTGGACAGGGGCGCTCAGATCAAAATGTAAATTACTTTTTGCTACCATAATGTTTCCTAATGGACTTGTCGGATATATTGAGATAATTTATAATATATTGTAACATATGTCACGGGAAATTGCAATCCTGTGAAGAAAAAACAAGGGGGAAATGAGGAAATGGTCAGAATGCGCAGAAGGCGGGCGGCGGCGCTCGCGCTCTCAGCCTTACTTTACGGTACGTTTGCATTGGGCGGGCTTGCCGCATGTGCGCCGGCGGAACAGACGCCGCCGGGGGATGATCCGTCGGATACGACGGACGAGCCGCCCACGGTGAGCGATCAGACGGATGCGGAGGACATCTCCTTCACCGACCTTTCGGAGACGTTGATCACCGATGATTATGCCGTCAACGGGCTGGAAAAGGAGATCGACTACCTTCTGCTGCTCGATGCGGACAGGCTGCTCGCCAACTTCTATCTCAACTCCTCGATCGGGAGCATCGGTTCAACCTGCTATAGCGGCGGCTGGGAGAACGCACTGATCGGCGGGCACACGATGGGGCACTACTTGACGGCGCTCTCGCAGGCGATCGCCAATGCGGGCACGTCGGAGGAGGACAGGGCGCAGCTTGCAGACAAGCTGGACTATATCATCTATTCGCTCGCGGAGTGTCAGGAAAATTACGACAGCGCGCGCGGCGCGAAAGAGGGCTTCTTGTGGGGCGCGCGCGTCGTCAACAATACCAATGTCGAGATCCAGTTCGATAACGTGGAGCAGGGCAGAACGAATATCAATACTGAGGCATGGGTGCCCTGGTACACGATGCACAAGATCATCGCGGGACTGCTCGATGCCTACACGCTCGCAGGCAGCGAAGATGCGCTCACCGTCGTCACCAAGCTGGGCGACTGGGTGTATGAGCGCGTCAGTCAGTGGTCGGATGCCACGCAGCGCATTGTGCTCGGCATCGAATACGGCGGCATGAACGATTGCCTCTACAACCTCTATCGGGTGACGGGGGACACGCGCTATGCCGTTGCGGCGCACAAGTTTGACGAGCAGAGCCTGGTCAACAGCATCCTGAGCGAGCAAGCCAACTATCTGGACGGCAAGCACGCCAACACGACCATTCCCAAGGTCATCGGTCTGCTCAACGGGTTTATCTCGCTGAAGGCGGCGCCCGTTGCGGAGCTGGAAAACGTCGCAATCGACTATCTGTATGCGGCGGAGCTGTTCTGGGAGCGCGTCGTGGAGCATCATACCTATGTGACGGGCGGCAATTCCGAGTGGGAGCACTTCGGGCGGGACGACGTCCTCAACGCGGAGCGCACCAACGCCAACTGCGAGACGTGCAATACATACAACATGCTCAAGCTCTCGCGCATGCTCTTTGCCGTCACCAAGGACGTCAAATACCTCGATTTTTACGAGGGGACGTACTATAATGCGATCTGGTCGTCGCAGAACCCCGAAACGGGCATGACGACCTACTTCCAGCCCATGGCGTCGGGCTACTTCAAGGTGTACTCCTCGGCGGAAAATCACTTCTGGTGCTGCACGGGCAGCGGTATGGAGAGCTTCACCAAGCTGAACGACAGCATCTATTACGATGCAGGCAATGCGACCTATGTCGCGCTCTACCTCGATTCGACGTATACGACGGACGCCGTCTCCCTGACGCAGACCGCCGACCTTGAAAATTCGGACGAGGTCACCATTCATATCGACAGCGGCGCGACGACCTTGCGCCTGCGCTGCCCCGAATGGACGCAGAGCTTTGCAGTCTCCGTCAACGGCACGGCGATCGAGGGCGAGCCGCAGGACGGCTTCCTCTCCGTGGACGTCAGCGCGGGGGACGAGATCACCGTCTCCCTGCAAAAGACGGTCATGGCATATAATTTGCCCGACGGGGAGAATGTCTATGCCTTCAAATACGGCCCCTTCGTGCTCTCTGCGGAGCTGGGTACAGAGAATATGACGACAACGACGACGGGCGTCAATGTCACCATTCCCGCAGCCGCCGTGAGCGTCAGCCCCGTGCAGGTCTCCTCGGTCACCGTCGCCGAATTCATGGAAAATGTCGATGCCTACATGGTCAGGGGCGAGGACGGCAAGTTTACGCTGACGGGCACGGAGTCGGAGGAGCCGCTCACCTATTCCTACCATTTCCGCCAGTATACGCAGCGCTATGCCATCTACATGAACTTTGTCGACGCGGACGAGGAAGTGGTAGAGGAGCATCCCGCCTACAGCTGGGAGCGCGTGGACACCGTCCAGCCCGGATACGGTCAGTATGAGACGGACGAACTGCACGACATGCAGACGGACGGCTCGCAGGGCATGACCAACGTCGCGGGCGGCATCGGCACCTACCGCTATGCCGAAGCGGGCGGCTCGTTCACCTACCGCATGGCGGTGGATAAGGACGCCGCCAACCGCCTCACCGTCTACCTTGCAGGGGAGGACGCCGGAAAGAGCATCGAGATCGTCTCGGGCGACACCGTGCTCTATTCCAACGCTTCGCTCAGCTATGCGGGCAGCAACACGACCTATGCCGTGACCATCGACCTGCCCGCCGAAATCACCCAAAACGCGCAGACGGTCAGCGCAAACGGTACGACGTACGATGTCATTCCCATCACCTTCCGCGGCGTGGACGGCGCGGAGTCGGCAAAGGTCTGCTCGTTCATCTACCTCGATCGGTTTGTCAACTACACCGCCTACTTTGTGGACTGCGGCGACTACAACACCGCGACGGTCAGCGAGGGCGACTTCTTCGGACTGTACAACTCGGTCACGGAGCAGGTGTACGGCGAGGACGCCGTCACGGGCTATACCTGGGGACTGGTCGACGATCATCCCGATAATATCGCAGGCGCGCCTGTGGCGGGCAAGGGTTTTGGCTCCAACAGCACCTGGGCGAATGAATACATCAGCGGCGACGGCGTCTCCAAGACGGAGTCCAACCGCTATAGTGTAAGGGAGTAATGCGAACCCGATCAAAAGCGGAAACTGTACGCTCATACTTTGTTGAAGCCCTTGCCCGTGCCACCAGGCACGAGCTGCGGACTTCGCCGCGTCTGAGACGCACATCTTGCCGCTTTTGATTGCGCAGCACTTTTGGCGAGCGCAATTGCGTGCCAGATTTTTGCGAAGATGACGCCGCAATACCCAAGTATTGCAAGGAAGATGAGCGGAAAGATGCCGAAAGGGCGCCGCCAAAAGCGTGGTTCGTATTTTTCCCTTACACTATACCAAGAACCAGTACGAGAGCGGCGTCGCAAGGAATCTGCAATACTCCTTTGAACTTCCGGAAGGGGAGTACGTCGTCGAAATGTACTTCACCGACCCCTGGAACTGCTCCAAGGCTCCCACGGTGACGGCGAACGGCGAGGCGATCTTCATGGACGCGGCAGTGAATGCCGTGCTAACCTCCGAGGTTATCACCGTCACGGACGGCACGCTGACGCTGGACATCACGTCAGACGATCTCTGCATCAATATCTGCTATATCCGCATCATCATCGCAGCATAATACACGATAGGGGGGACGGCGCGGCGCACAATCTTGTGCGCCGCGCCGTAAATTTTATAGACGTATTTGACAATGCCGCTTCCGTGTGGTACACTTGTGCAGAACACAAAAGGAGAAAACTATGCGGCAAAGTATTCTCGTCATCGAGGACGACAGCGATATCAATGATCTGCTCAAACGTATTCTGTCAGGCGCGGGCTATGACGTGCTTCAGTCCTATTCGGGGACGGAGGCACTGCTCCTGCTCAAGACCGCGACGCCTGATCTCATTCTCTCCGATCTCATGCTTCCCGGCATGTCGGGGGAGCAGGTGCTTGCAAAACTGCGCGGCGAGCCGGGGAGCGACATTCCCGTCATCATTCTCTCCGCAAAGGACGGCATCACCGACAAGGTCGGGCTGCTCGACGGCGGCGCGGACGACTATATCACAAAGCCCTTTGCGCCGGACGAGGTGCTCGCGCGCGTCAGGGTCGTCCTGCGCAGGAGAAAGAAAAGCGCGCCTGAGGAGGCGCTCGTCTGCAAGAACATCGCCGTCTATCCCGAGCTCAGGCGGGTCGAGGTGTGCGGGCAGGAGCTGACGCTGACGGCGATCGAGTTTGATCTTCTGCTGACGCTGATGCGCAGCCCCGGAAAGGTGTTCTCGCGCGAGCGGCTGTACGAGGAGGTCTGGAAGGACGGCTACTACGGCACTGACCACACGGTCAACGTCCACGTCAGCAACCTGCGCAAAAAGCTCAAAGAGGCGGACCCCGATGAGGAGTATATCCAGTCGGTGTACGGCATCGGATTCCGCCTCGTAAAATCTTGACACTTTCTTGACCATTTCTTGAGGACTTATTGACCGGCGGTGTGGTATGCTCTATGCGTCACGAGCGGTACAGCCGCACAGGACAGGAGGTTGAGAAAAGTGACGGATTGTGTGATCGAAACGCAGAATGTCTGCAAACGCTACGGAAAGCTGCGGGCGCTCGATCAGGTCTCGATCCGCGTGCGCCGCGGGGAGATCTACGGGCTCATCGGCGACAACGGCGCGGGCAAGACGACGCTATTAAAGGCGCTGGTGGGGCATATCTGGTGCGATGAAGGCACGGTGCATCTCCTTGGCAGCCAAAGCGCGCATGAGCTGAACGCGGCGCGGCGGCAGGTCGGGGCGATGATCGAGCGGGTGGGGTGTTTCCCCTCGCTCACGGTGGAGAAAAATATCGAGTACTGCCGCATGCTCAAGGGCATTCCCGATAAGCGCAAGGTGGGAGAAATCCTCGAACTGGTCGGACTGTCCGACAAGGCAAAGGCGAAGTGCAAATCGCTCTCCATGGGCATGCAGCAGCGCCTGGGGCTTGCCATTGCACTGATCGGTGAGCCGCAGATCCTCATTTTAGATGAGCCGATCAACGGGCTGGATCCGAGCGGCATCCACGAGATGCGCGAGCTGCTCAGATCACTGAACACGCAGAAGAATATCACCATTCTTCTCTCCAGCCATATCCTCTCCGAATTGCAGCAGACGGCGACGACGTTCGGCTTTCTCGCAAAGGGGAAGCTGGTCGAGGAGATCGGCATCCGCGAGCTCACGGAAAAGTGCGTGGACTATCTGGAGATTGCGCTCTCCGACGTGGCGGCATTCGCTGCGATTCTGGATAAGGAGCGCCCGCAGACGCGCTATATCGTCACGCCCGACAATAAGATCAGGCTGTACGATGCGGCGCCTGCATACGAATTCAGCAAACTTGCAGCCGAACACGGCATCCTTGTCTCCGAACTGGAGCATCATGCCTGCTCTTTGGAGGACTACTACATGAATCTCAAGGAGGGGCACCATGCTTAACTATATCAGGAGCGAATTTTACAGAGTCTTTCACAGCAAGGGCATCTATGTGACGCTCGCCCTGCTTGCCGCATGCGCCATTCTCATCAACGCGGTGCTCGCCTGCTTCGGCGCGGTTTCGCCCGACTTCGCCTATGACAACACTTCCTTTGCGATGCAGTTTCTGCTCCAGCTTCCCTTGCTCTACCCGTTTGCGGCGCTTCTGATCGTCTATGTGCTGTATGAGGGCGCGGGCAAGAATGGGAACCTCAAAAACGCCGTTGCGTTCGGCGTCTCGCGGGAAAAGCTGCTCGCAGGACAGTTTGTCGTCGGCACCATCGTCAGTCTTGCTGCCATGGTCGTGACGCTGGGCGTCTACTTTGCATGCGCCTATGCGCTGCTCGACTTTGATGCGACGATCGCGGGCACGGAAGTCATCCGTCAGGTGCTCTGCGTGCTTCCCACGGCAATCGCCTCGCTCATTCTCGCGCTGCTGTGCGTCAACATGACCGACCGCGGTTTCGTCGGCATCCTCGTGTGGCTGCTTGTGATGATCCTTATTCCCGAGATATTCCGCTATGTCGGCTATCGGGTGGATGTGTTCGCCCGCATTGCAGACTGGATGCCCGGTCACTTTATGGACATGCAGAACGCGACCGAGCTGTTCTGGCGGACGGGCGAGGGCATCGGCAAGTGCATGATCGCAGGCGCAGCGGGCATCGCTGTCTTTGGAATCAGCTGCTGGCTCGTCCTGCGAAGAAAGGAAATGTAATCGCATCGACCGCACGTTTCGTGCGGTCCTTTGCGCGTATCGGAGGAAATCAAATGGTGTTTCTCATTCTGTTTCTCATTGCTGCCGCGGCTGCAATCTACTTTGCCGTCCGCTTTTTCCTGCTGCGCATGGCGATCGCGCAGGCGGACGGGGAGCTCAAGCAGATCAACGGGCATATCACGCAAAATCATGTCCTGCGGCTGCCCGTGCCCGATCGGCGGCTGGGGGACTTCATGAACACCATCAATGCGACCCTGCAGGAAGTGCGCAGGGAACGAGTGTCCTATGCCGCGCGGGAACGGGCGTTCCGCGGGCAGATCGAGGCGATCAGTCACGATCTGCGCACGCCGCTCACGGTCATCATCGGCTATCTTGATCTGCTTTCCTCCCGCACGGACGATGAGGAGGTCGGCATCGTCCTGAGGAAGGCGCGCTCCATGCAAAAGCTGATTGCCGCGTTTTACGAGTACTCCCGCGTGGTCTCGGGCGACTATGCGCTCGAGTGCGCGGTGCTGGATGAGAACAGGGTGCTCAGCGAGACGATTGCGGACAACTGCATCATATTGGAGGAAAAGGGGCTGGATGTCACCGTAAAGACATTGGACTGTCCCGCGCAGATCGTCGCAGACAGAGCGGCGCTTGAGCGCGTGATCGTCAATCTCATGCAGAATGCGTCGCGGTATGCGTCAAGCTATCTCGCGATTGAAAATACCGTCGCGGAGGGGAAGGTCGTCACGACGTTTGAAAACGACGCAGAGGGGCTGACGGAGGAGACGATCGCGCACCTGTTCGACAGATTTTATACGGGCGACGCGGCAAGGGCGGGCGGCGGAACGGGGCTGGGGCTCACCATCGCAAAGGAGCTCACGGAACAAATGGGCGGCACGCTGACGGCGCAGCTGACAGGCGGCTCCCGCCATGCCGTGCGCTTTACGCTCTCCTTTCCGCTTGCAAAAAGCGAAACATAATATTGCGCGCCGCCCGTTCGGGCGGCGCGCATGCCATATGGATATGTCGTTTATTCCGCGCAGATGACGAGCGTATCGGTAAATCCGTCTACCTCGATCACGACGGCGGCGTAGGAGAGGGGCTTTAACACCGTGACGGAGAAATAGGGCGGGATCAACGGATCGCCCTCGTCGGGCGGGAAGGCATGCTCGATCGCAAATTCCGTCTCGTCATAAAAGAGGTTGATCCCCGCACCGTCGAACATGGCATCTCTGCTTCCGCCTGTCAGAATGGGCGCGACGAACAGCGTGTACGTCTCGCCGACCGCAAGCGTGCAGACGCCGTTCTCATCCCGGGGCACGCCTTCGGCGTCGTAATCCCCAAAGTCCTGCATCTCCTCTGTCAGGTTGCCTTGAGCTCCTATGACGCGCGGTGTGCTCCCGCCGACGGGCTGCTCTTCCGCGGTGAAGGCGGCGGCGACGGCGATGACGGCGGCAATGAGCAGGACGCAGGCGATCGCAAGCCACAGGATAATTTTTTTGGAGCGGGAGATGACGGCGTTCTTTTTGACGTACGTCGTCTCGACTGCCGCGTCGCCGATGAGCTCCGATCGCTCCACGCCGAAGTAGTCGGCGAGCAGCTGCAAGGACTGCTCATTGGGAATGCTCAGTCCGTTTTCCCACTTCGCGACCGTGCTGCGGCTGGTGAGGACAATGTCGGCAAGTTGTTGCTGCGTGATGCCCTTCTGCGTGCGCAGCGATTTTAGCTTTGCCTTGAATTCCATGGCGCACCTCCTTCCTTCGTCCTGATTATATCATATCCGCGGCGAAATAGTGCGTTCTTTTTTGTTCGCGCGCGTTCTTTTGCTCCTTTTTGCGTGCCGCATGAGCATTTCGGCGAAACAGATGAAGAGCAAAGCATCATTTTCTATTGTGCACGCAAAAAGAGCGGCCGTAAGACCGCTCTTTTTGTACTGTGTTCAGCTGACAGCTTATTCCTTGCCTGCCATTCTCTTGTAGCCTGCAAGGCGCTCCTTGGAGGACTCTTCCGTCTTCTTGAAGAGCTCTTCGGCAACGGCGGGCTGCGTCTTCTTGAGGGAAGCGTAGCGCGTCTCGCCGAGGATGAACGCCTGGTAGTCGCCCGTGGGATCCTTGGAATCCAGCGTGAAGGGGTTCTCGCCCTTTGCTGCAAGTTCGGGGTTGTAGCGGTAGAGCTGCCAGTAGCCGCAATCGACTGCTGCCTTCTCCTCCGACTGGGACTTGCTCATATTGATGCCGTGGTTGATGCAGGGCGCGTAGCAGATGATGAGGGAAGGTCCGTGGTAAGCTTCTGCTTCCTTCAGCGCCTTGACGAGCTGCGCCTTGTCCGAACCCATCGCGCACTGCGCAACGTACACATAGCCGTAGCTTGCCGCGATCATACCCAGATCCTTCTTCTTGACGCGCTTACCGCTGGATGCGAACTTCGCGACCGCGCCGATGGGCGTGGACTTAGAAGCCTGTCCGCCCGTGTTGGAATAGACCTCGGTATCCAGAACGAGCACGTTGACGTCCTCGCCCGAAGCCAGAACGTGGTCAAGTCCGCCGTAGCCGATATCGTATGCCCAGCCGTCGCCGCCGATGATCCAGAAGGACTTCTTGACGAGGCAATCCTTGTCCGCAAGCACTTCCTTGCAAAGCGCATCGCACTCGCAGCTGCAATCTTTGCACGATTCGCAGCACTTTACGAGCGCGGCGGCAGCCGCCTTGCTTGCTTCGGCATCGTCCATGCCGTTGATCCATGCCTCGCAGGCAGCCTTGCCTTCTTCATAGTCCTTCCAAAGCTCTGCGAGCTTGGTGACCTTATCCTTGAGTGCGGCGCGGCGTGCCTTGTATGCAAGGTTCATGCCGTAGCCGAACTCCGCGTTGTCCTCGAACAGGGAGTTTGCCCAAGCGGGGCCGTGACCCTGCTTGTTGACCGTGTAGGGGCAGGTAGGGGAGGAGCCGCCGTAGATGGAGGAGCAGCCCGTCGCGTTCGCGATGATCATCCTGTCACCGAACAGCTGGGTGACGACCTTGACGTAAGGGGTCTCGCCGCAGCCTGCGCATGCGCCGGAGAACTCAAAGAGAGACGGCGTGAACTGGCTCTTCTTGACGTCCGCCATCTTGACCTCGGACAGGTCGACTTCGGGAAGATCGACGGCATAGTTCCAGTTCTCTGCCTCGACGGTCTCAAGCTCTGCAAAGGGCGTCATGACGAGCGCCTTGTTGCCCTTCATGCCGGGGCAGACATCTGCGCAGACGCCGCAGCCCATACAGTCGAGCGGGGAGACCTGCATGCGGAACTCATATCCCTTGACGCCGGTTGCGGGCTTGGTGTCGAATGCAGCGGGCTTTTCCGCATCGGCCGCAACGAGTGCGGGACGGATGCAGGCGTGCGGGCAGACGAAGGAGCACTGGTT
>ERZ1643251.2331-NODE-2331-length-19525-cov-7.440729_pt1 | contig 19525 bp, 18 predicted proteins | sample MGYA00579261_ERZ1643251 | MGnify/ENA primary metagenome ERZ1643251 (study PRJEB29033, sample SAMEA4952267) | chicken gut metagenome | biome: Broiler Chicken; feature: Gastrointestinal Tract; material: Caecum | place: Ireland | collected 2018 | study: Broiler... | reverse complement strand
GTCATATCCATAACCGCCAGCTTTTTGTCAATGACTTCCTGAATACTGATCTCATCATATTTCTTTGCCTCAGGATTCATCTTCGGATCGCTGTCATATACGCCGTCCACAGCTTTTGCCAGGAAAATTGTATCTGCCTCTATCTCAATAGCCCGAAGAACAGTTGCCGTATCTGTGGAGAAATAGGGATGTCCGGTTCCTCCGGCCATGAACACCACCATATTCCGCTCAAAATATTTATTTGCCCTGTCTTTTGAAAAAAGCTTTGTAAAAGAACCACATTCAAAAGGTGTAAGCACACTGGTCTTCATACCTGCGGCACGAAAGATTTCTGAAACGTAGATACAATTCATGACTGTAGCAAGCATTCCGATCTGATCTGCCTTGGTACGGTCAATATTCTCACTTGTCCGTCCTCTCCAGAAATTTCCGCCTCCGATGACGATCCCTACCTGGATACCTTCGTCCACCAGGACCTTCACCTGCTTTGCCACTTCCATCACTGTATCCTCGTCAAAGCCCGTTTTTTTCGGTCCTGCCAGAGCTTCTCCGCTTAATTTCAGCAATATTCTCTTCATTTTTCAAGCTCCTTTATCTTACTTTAGTGTCCTGCTGCATCACACACAAATGCAATTTCTGACGCTTTTCTTTAGTATACCGGGAAAAGTATATAATTTCAAGAAAATTTTCTGAAATTCAAATGTTCTGTAAAAAAAGAGGCTGTCTCATAAAACCAAAGTAAAGTTTTATAAGACAGTCTCCGCTTTTCTTATGTAAGATAATCCTTAGATTTTCCTTACCCTGTCACAAAGTCTGTAAAAGACTCCAGTATCCCTGGAAGAAGATATACAGGATAATGATAGGCAGGATAAATTTAAAATAAACCTTCAGTTTTTTTGGAAAACTGATGCCCTTTCCTGTATTGGCCTCTTTGATAAAGTTATCCCATCCCCATCCACATTTGGTAACGCAGAACAGCAGATAAACCAGTGAGCCTAAAGGCAGGATATTATTGCTTACCAGGAAGTCTTCGAAATCCAGTATGTTCTTGCCCAGTATGGTAAAGTCGCTCCAGATAGTAAAGCCAAAGATGCAGGGCAGAGAAAGCACTGCAATGGCAATTCCATTGATGATCGTAGCTTTCTTAAGACTCCAGCCCCAGAGATCTGTGGCACAGGAAATAATATTCTGAAATACAGCAATAATCGTAGTCAGCGCCGCAAATGTCATAAACAGGAAGAACATGGAGCCCCAGATCCTGCCCCCTGTCATATGATTAAATACATTTGGAAGGGTGACAAAAACCAGGCCCGGTCCCTCTCCCGGATCAATCCCATAGGCAGAGCATGCAGGGAAAATGATCAGTCCTGCGATCAGAGCAACACAAGTATCCAGTATCAGGATATTTATGGCTTCTCCTGTAAGCTTTCTCTCCTTGCCAATATAACTTCCGAAAATAGCCAGGGCACCGATACCGCAGCTCAATGTAAAAAAGGCCTGGCCCATAGCTGCAAATATAACCTCTGATATGGGGTAATCTGTCAACTTTCCAAAGTCAGGAAGAAGATAGAACTTCAGTCCTTCAGAAGCTCCAGGCAGAAGACTGGAATTCACAGCCAGCACCACCATCAGGAGAAAAAGGACCACCATCATAGACTTATTAATCCTCTCCACACCGCTCTGAAGGCCCATAGAGCACACAAGAAATCCCAGGACCACGATGATCAGCATCCAGATCAGCATAGTCGGCAGGTCTGTAGTAAGATTCGTGAAAGTCTGGCTGACTCCCTCTGCATCCAGCCCTACAAAGTCTCCCTTCAGCATCTTAAAGAAATAAACCAGCATCCATCCGCCGATAGTCGTATAGAACATCATCAGCAGATAATTTCCTGCGATTCCCACGTAACGGTAGAGATGCCACTTTGTTCCCTTCTTTTCCAGAACATTAAAAGACAGGGCAATACTTTTCTGACTGGCACGTCCCACTGAAAATTCCATGACCATAATAGGAAGGCCCATTACAATCAGAAAAAACAGGTAGATCAGCACAAAAGCCGCGCCGCCATACTTACCTGTGATGTAAGGGAAACGCCAGACATTTCCCAGACCAATGGCACATCCTGCGGAAATCAGGATAAAACCAATGCGGGAAGAAAATCTTTCTCTTTCCATTTTTCTTTACCTCTTCTTGTAATTTTAGACGAATCCCATTATAACACGTCTCTTTATCTGCTTTCAATACTTCCGATATTTTTTATCAGAAGAGAAATGGTCCCATCTGCATTGGTTATAAATTCAATCCTGTCCTTATTATTATATTCTTCCATAGGAATCTTCAGTTCAATGCCAGTGTCTGTCAGAAGACGCTGAGTCATATATTTCTTGGTAGTGGCCGGATTCTGGGGTTCTACCGCAGCTTCATTCAAATGATATTTTTCCAGCTTTTCATGGACTTCTTCCTTCATATCCGGATGGTCTTTGAAAATCTTATCTACCACCTCCGGAACCTGGAAGCCTCCCTGCTCTGCAAATTCCCGATTCAGAATGCTTTTTGTCTCCATCTGTACTTCAAACTGCTCTGACTCACTAAAGTATTTTTTCTGTACATCCGCCACAGCCTTGCTTACAATAGATAACTTGGACTTAGAGGAAAGAGAGGCGGAACATTTCAGGAACATTTTGGAAAAATAATTGGTCTTTACCCCATTTACCTCATATTTTTTCTCCGCCACCCGCAGATACTGGGGAGAATCCAGGTCAATAAGAGCCGCCTCTGTAAGCTTCTGAGTCTCTCCTGGGAGAATGGCCTTTTGCTGGATGATATCGTTATTGTTTCCCCAGGGATCTGAATTGGTCAGATGGGTATAGGAAGTTTTATAATTCATTTTCAAAAGAGCCAGATATCTGTGCTTTTCTACGCTGTACTCTGCCACCAGCAAGTCTGCTCCGGGAATATCGATATTCTGATTCATAATAGGATAAAGCTGGCCTGCGATCTTTTGGGAAGTCTCCAGGAATTTCTCCTGTTCCCACTCTTCCACCAGGGGAAAAATCTGGGAGTCTTCCAAAAAACTGCAGTTTTTCACATCGTCGCTGGTATCGATCTTGTAAATATGGGCTTTCAGGAAATCTGCCAGATCGGAGCCAAGGTCCAGAAGCGTATCAGACAGCACCGGCATTCCAAGCCCAGGGTCCATAATATGTACCACAGCCTGCTCTATGCGGATCTCTTCTTTGGAATTTAACATCTCTTTTTCCTCTTTTCTTTTATACTTCTCTTCCGTTCATCATGCCCTGGCATGCAATTATGATCACCAAAGATACCAAAATATTCATAACCAGGCTGATCACGGTAAAGACAGCCATCATCAGAGCAGGCTCCCGGTACATGCCTGTCAGTAGAATGATCAGCATTCCAAGGATCAGGGAAGGCACTGCCGCCACAAGGATGATCAGCATACGCAGGAAGGATTCCAGCATCACATTGGCCCGGCTCCTTAAAATCCTTACAGACAGCACTGTTCCCGCCACAAAGATCAGACTGTAGCCCAGAAGCATGATCAGATACTGAAAAATATCCAACGGCGCCATTCTGGTAAAGATCCCTGCAAAAATTACAGAAACGCTCATGATAATGCCGATTTTCAGATAGGCCGGGATCATGGCATAGACCAGTTTCTTTAAGGGACTGTCCGGAATCAGGTAAATCTGATAGTTGTTCAAATCCCGGAGAAGATCAGAGTCCTGGATCAGGGTAAACAGCCAGATGATCATCATATAGCAGAACATATAAAAAACGTTATCTGGAAGAACGATCAGACTGATCACGAAATACATCACAATAACTGCTGCGTCCTGCTTTCTCAGAAAATTGCCTGTTTTTCGCATGATCAGCATGTTTTTGGAAAGAATGGCTTTCGCTCCGGGTGCAAATTCTCCTTTCACCCTTTTTACTTTTCCATCCTCAATCCTTGCCCTTCCGCCGTTTTCTTTGGCTCTTCTCAAGAAGGCACTGGCCTCCTCTGCATCTGCTACTGCCTGCTCTGTAATGTCTTTGTTAAATCTTAAAAAGAATACCACAATGATCAGACAGCAGGCAAGAAGAAGTCCGGTTCCTCCAAGGGTAAAAAGATACTGACTGTGGAGATAGCCATCTATGGCCCACTTCGCCCATCCAAAGAAAGGAACCAGATAAAATTCCCGGCTGGCTGCAAATATAAAAAATCCGTTTTTCAAATCGTAGTTTGACTGATACACAGACCAGAAAAATACCAGTGCCGTACAGACCACGGCCACAGCCAAAGGCAGATAATTCCATTTTTTATATTTTGCGTCCACCAGTCCCCACATATAAATGTAATCTGTGAGGAGAAGAAAGAAGAAAAGCATCAGGGTCAAAACTACAAAACATACCAGAAAATAGGGTATGGTAAAATATCCCGTCATGGAAAACATGGCGATCATGTAGCATCCTAAAAGGCTGTAGAGCACTCCCTGTCTGAGAGACTGGAGCATGATATAGCCGTTCACCTGTTTTCGGGTATAGGGACCAGCGAAAAGGTAGTACGCATCTGTGTCAAATACCAGAGCCTTTCTTTTGTTCAGCATAACCGTAAAAGCAAAAAGAGCGGTCATGCCGATGCCTATAAGAAGGGCTGAATTTGTGTCCAGAGTTCCTTTTGCCATTGGATTATCTGAAGATGCAGCAAAAGCCATGATCACCAGGCCGCCGTAAAGAAGGATCAATAAAATCGTGATCAGTGCAGAAGCCGGGGTTCGGAATTGATTCCGGACTGCTCCCTTCATTTTTAAAAAAGATAGAAATAGCAATGACCTCATTTATTCTTCCTCCGCTGTAGCTTCAAAGAAAATCTGTTTCAGTGTTTCGCTGCCTTCCTCGCCTCTGTGGATCCGGCGGATGATCTCCCCGTGATTCATAATATAGGCGCAGTCCCAGATATCATTGACCACATCAATGATATGGGTGCTGATCAATATAGAGGTGCCCTGATTTTTCAGCTCTACCAGAAGCTGCAGCACTTCTTCGATACTGGCAGGGTCAAGTCCTACCATAGGCTCGTCTACCAGGAGCGCCTTAGGCTCCGTCAGCAGGGCCAGGATCATGCTCAGTTTCTGCTTCATACCTTTACTCAGCTCTTTTGCAAGTTTATTTCTCTGTTCTGTCAGCTGAAACTGCTCCAGATATTTTTCTCCCGTCTCTTTATAGTTCTCCAGGCGATATGCCTTTCCAATAAATTCAATACTCTCATCTACAGTAAGAAGGTCATAGAGTACCGGAACCTCCGGAATATAGCCAAATTGTTGTTTTGCTTCCAGGCTGTTGTTTGGGCAGCCGCAGATGAGAATTTCCCCTTTATAGCTCAGAAGATTTACAATACTCTTGATCGTTGTAGACTTTCCAGCACCATTAGGTCCCAGAAGTATAGTAATTTCACCGGGCATTGCAGTAAGGGAAGCGTCTTTCACCGCTGCCTGATGGCTTCCTTTATAGTACTTGGTAAGATTCTTTACCTCAATCATATCTGTCCTCCTTGGTATGATTTTTCCAACAATTTCTAAAATTTATCGGAAAATTATTAACGTTTAGGCCAGTATATCAAAAAGTTCTGTCATGGTAAAGGAAAACCTTTCTGGTTGATTTTTATTTCTTCTTTTATTGCTTCTCCTTCTGTCACTGTGATATACTTGCATTGTGAATAGGTTTTACAAAAATTTTATATATTAGGAGGATTTTATGCCAAAGAGAAATGATATCCACAAAGTCTTGATCATCGGTTCCGGCCCTATCATTATCGGACAGGCCTGCGAATTCGACTATTCTGGCACCCAGGCCTGCAAAGCCTTAAAGAGCCTTGGCTATGAAATTGTGCTGGTCAATTCCAATCCGGCCACCATTATGACCGATCCCTCTACTGCAGATGTAACTTATATCGAGCCTCTGAATGTAGACCGCCTGACAGAGATCATCGCAAAAGAACGGCCTGATGCCCTTCTTCCAAATCTGGGCGGACAATCCGGCCTGAATCTCTGTGAAGAATTATATCATGCCGGCGTACTGGACAAATATAACGTAGAAGTCATCGGTGTTCAGGTCGATGCCATCAGCCGGGGGGAAGACCGTATCGAATTTAAGAATACCATGAATAAACTGGGCATTGAAATGGCCCGGAGCGCTCCTGCTTATTCTGTAGAAGAAGCTGTGAAGATTGCCGGCCAGCTTGGCTATCCCTGTGTAATCCGTCCTGCCTATACTATGGGTGGAACCGGAGGCGGAATCGTCTACAACGAAGAAGAGCTGCGTAAAGTAGCTGCCAGAGGTATCGCTGCTTCTATGGTAAACCAGATTCTCATCGAAGAATCTGTTATCGGCTGGGAAGAGCTGGAAGTAGAGGTTGTCCGTGACGCAAAGGGGCAGAAGATTTCTGTCTGCTTTATTGAAAACATTGACCCTATGGGTGTTCATACAGGAGACTCTTTCTGTGCCGCTCCTATGCTGACGATCTCCCAGGAAGTCCAGGATGAGCTGGAAAAGCAGGCTCATGCTATTGTAGAATCCATCGGCGTTATCGGCGGTACCAACGTACAGTTTGCCCACGACCCCAAGAGCGGACGTATCATTATCATTGAGATCAATCCCAGAACTTCCCGCTCCTCTGCCCTTGCCAGCAAGGCTACAGGCTTCCCTATCGCCTATGTATCTGCCCTTCTGGCCGCCGGTCTGACACTTGATGAGATTCCTTACTGGAAAGAGGGAACTCTGGACAAATACAAACCCTCAGGGGATTACGTGGTTATCAAGTTTGCCCGCTGGGCCTTTGAGAAATTTAAAGGTTCCCAGGATAAGCTCGGCACACAGATGAAAGCCGTAGGCGAAGTAATGTCCATCGGTAAAAACTACAAAGAGGCTCTTCAGAAAGCCATCCGCTCTCTGGAAAAAGGCCGCTACGGATTGGGCTTTGCCTCAGATTTTAACAGCCTTTCCCTGGATGAGCTGTACCGGAGACTGGCAGAGCCTACCAGCGAACGCCAGTTTCTTCTGTACGAAGCCATCCGGAAAGGGGCTTCTCTTGAAAAACTCCACGATATGACTCATATCAAAATGTGGTTCCTGGAGCAGATGAAAGAGCTGGTAGACCTGGAAGAAGAAATTCTGAAATACCAGGATAAAGAACTGCCTGACCAGCTGCTGATCCGGGCAAAGAAAGACGGATTCTCCGACAAATATCTGGCTCAGCTCCTTCACACAGAGGAATGGGAACTGTTTAAACGGAGAGAATCACTGGGACTTTCCCAGCGCTGGGATGCAGTTCCTGTAAGTGCTGTAAAGGAGCCTGCTTCCTACTATTACTCTACCTATATCGGAGAAGACAAAGCCACAGTTTCCGAAGGACGTAAAGTTATGGTTCTGGGCGGCGGTCCAAACCGTATCGGCCAGGGTATCGAGTTCGATTACTGCTGTGTTCACGCAGCCTTTACTCTCCGTGAGCTGGGCTTTGAGACCATCATGGTAAACTGTAATCCGGAAACCGTATCTACAGACTATGATACTTCAGATAAACTCTACTTTGAGCCTCTTACTGTAGAAGATGTTATGTCTATCTATAACAAAGAAAAACCTCTGGGCATTATCGTTCAGTTCGGTGGACAGACGCCTCTGAATATTGCAGCAGAGCTGGAAAAACGAGGAGCGCATATTCTGGGAACCTCTCCGGCAGTTATCGACATGGCTGAGGACAGAGACCAGTTCAATGCTATGATGCAGAAACTGGAGATTCCTATGCCGGAATCCGGAATGGCAGTAAATGTAGAGGAAGCTTTGGAGATCGCCCACCGCATCGGTTATCCTATGATGGTGCGTCCTTCCTATGTCCTTGGAGGAAGAGGTATGGAGGTAGTCTATGACGACGATATGCTGAAAGACTACATGGCCGCTGCTATTAATGTAACACCGGAACGTCCCATCCTTATGGATAAATTCCTTCAGAATGCTCTGGAATGTGAAACCGACGCCATCTCTGACGGTGCACACGCTTTTGTTCCTACAGTTATGCAGCACATTGAGCAGGCCGGCATCCACTCCGGAGACTCTGCCTGTGTAATTCCTTCCGTAGAGATTTCTGAAGAACACAAAGACCTGATCCGGAAATATACCACTGCCATTGCCTGCGAAATGGGCGTTGTGGGACTGATGAACATGCAGTATGCTATCTGTGAAGGCAAAGTCTATGTTCTGGAAGCCAACCCAAGAGCCTCTCGTACAGTTCCTCTGGTATCCAAAGTCTGCAATATCAATATGGCAAATATTGCAACAAAATTAATGACCTACGAACTTACCGGCACTCGTCCTGATGTGACAAAATACGAAGAAAAAGAGCATCCTTACTATGGAGTTAAGGAAGCCGTCTTCCCATTTAATATGTTCCCGGAGGTAGACCCTCTTCTTGGGCCGGAAATGCGTTCCACAGGAGAAGTTCTGGGTCTGGGAGAATCCTTCGGAATGGCCTATTACAAGGCGGAAGAAGCTGCAAATGCCAAGCTTCCTCTGGGCGGAACTGCTCTTGTCAGCGTAAACAAAAAAGACCGTCCCGACGCTCTTACCGTAGCCAGACAGCTTCATGAGCTGGGATTTGAAATTGTTTCTACAGAAGGATGCGCCGGTTACTTCAATGAAAACGGCGTTCCATGCAAAGCATTGAAGAAACTCCAGGAGGGCCGTCCCAATATCTATGATGCCATGGTGAACGGACAGATCGATCTGATCGTCAATACACCTGCTGGCAAACAGAGTAAATATGATGACTCTTATCTGCGGAAAACTGCGATTAATAAACGAATTCCATATATCACTACTATGTCTGCGGCTCTGGCCAGCGCCAAAGGAATCCACGCAGTGCTGAATAAAGAGGCTTCACCTTTAAAATCTCTCCAGGAATATCACAAAATGCTGAAGTAAGATTACAATCTCAGGGCTGCCCCATTAAACAAAAATCGTGAATATTTAATGTGACAGCCCTGAAAAATTTATTACACCATTTTGGAGACTTATATTATGTCAGCGAAACATTCTAAAAATTTTATCCTGCTGTTTTTAACAGCTCTTATATGGGGAGTCGCCTTTGTAGCCCAGAGCGTGGCCATGGACTACATCGGTCCCTATACTTTTAATGCCGTCCGTTCTTTACTGGGCGGCATTGTACTGGTTCCCTGTGTATTTCTTTTCGGAGGGAGAAAAAAGGCGGACCGAACCCACGGACATACTGTGGACCGGCCCCAAGATGTGCTCATAGGCGGTGTACTCTGCGGCTTTATGCTGTTTCTTTCTACCACCCTCCAACAGGTCGGGATTCAGTATACTACTGTAGCAAAAGCCGGGTTTATTACCGCTTTATATATTATTTTAGTACCCATATTGGGAATATTCCTTAAAAAACAGGTTTCTTTTCAGATATGGATCAGTGTAGCCATTGCCCTTGCAGGGCTGTATCTGCTGTGTATGCAGGGCAGTTTTTCTCTGGGACAGGGAGATCTGCTGGTCCTGCTCTGCTCTCTTTGTTTTGCCCTGCACATACTGGTGATCGACCATTTTACGGACAGGGTCAGCGGAGTGAAACTGTCCTGCATACAGTTTTTTGTAAGTGCTCTCCTTTCCTCTGTGCTGATGTTTCTTTTTGAGAAGCCGGCTCTCTCAGAAATCCTGGCTGCCTGGCTGCCCATTGTTTACGGCGGTGTATTTTCCAGCGGAATTGCCTACACCCTGCAGATCATCGGTCAAAAAGGCACCGACCCTACCATCGCTTCTCTGATCCTCAGCCTGGAATCTGTAGTTTCTGTACTGGCTGGCTGGATCCTCCTTGGACAGGCTCTTACTCCCAGGGAAATTGCAGGCTGTTTACTGATGTTCGGAGCGATCATTCTGGCACAGGTTTCCCCGGCTTTGAAGAAAACTTCCGAAACAGAGTCTTTTTAGGTCCATTCCGAAAAAACATTTTTTATTAGAACAGCTAAGGCTGGTGTAATTTCCACAGATTTTTCTGTCTGCAAATTACACCAGCCTTTTTCCATTGATTTTTCAGTCAGATCCCCCGATGGCTCATTCTTCGGGATTTTTCTGGTCGCCTGCCGGACGATGCAGCAGGATTTTCTCCAGTTCCCAGGCACTGTCCGCTGTCTGTATAGCTCCTGCCTCTAAAAGCTCTTCCCGGGTCCCGTACCCATAAGTCACTCCAATGCAGGAAAGTCCAGTCTCTTTTGCGCCAAGAACATCGTAATGCCGGTCACCTACCATAATGACCTGATCTCTTTTATCCCCATATCCCATTTCCCCCAATACCTGAAGGATTACCTCTGCCTTTGTCATTTTGGGCCGGCTGATATCGCTGCCTCTGATAACGTCAAAATATGTATCCAGATGAAAATGCTCTAAAACGATCTTTACCATTGGATCCGGCTTAGAAGAGGCCACCGCCAGAATAAGTCCCTGCTTTTTCAGAGCTCCCAGCAATTCCTCTATTCCGGGATATGGCTTATTTTCAAAAATTCCTGTGACATTATACCGTTCCCGGTAATACCGAACGGCATCTTTTGCCTCTTCCTCACAAAATCCGGCATATGCCATAAACTGTTCCAGAAGGGGAGGTCCAACAAAAACTTCCAGTTTCTTCAGATCTTCTCCAAGCTCCGGTCTTCCCATTTTCTTCAGGGCATATTGTACAGATTTCGTAATCCCCTCTCCTGAGGCTGTCAGAGTTCCATCCAAGTCAAATAATATTCCTTGATAATTCATCTTCCTACTCCTGTCTCAATTTATCGATCAGTTTCAATAGTTTGTCTTTTGTCATATTGGGATAATGGACTTTATCCACGTAAATATTAGGAGAAGTGCTGCACTTTTTCAGACAATTCCGGGTGGTCAGAAGAATCCTTTTATCTTTAGACAATCCCTCTTTATCTGTCTGCAGCTTTTCTTTTACAGCTGCCAGAAGCTCCAGACTGTCTTTTCTTTGGCATCGTTCCCCTGTGCACAAAAGAATCTCATGGACATAGGGTGCAGATTTTAAACTGGGGTACAGTTTTATGATACAGGCCAGCATACTTTCTTTGATTCCTATCTTTTCTGCTGCTATGCTGCAAGCCTCTGCAGGGATCCATCCTTCTGTCTCCTGGATTTCCCGAAGCATAGCTGTAAGGTTTTCCTGGGATTTTGCCTCTTTCTGACCGGCATAGTATTCTATGATTTCTCTTACTTCTGTTTCCTTTTTCATTGAACTTCCTCCTTTTCCAGGAAGACAAACTCTCTCTCAGAGGAATATTCTTCCCGGAATACATAGTTTAAGCTATGGAAATTTTTAATTTCTTCCGGCTCTTCGATCTGATTTTCTGAAAGCCAGCGGACCATTTCTCCTCTGGCCATTTTTGCTTTCGTGGCTTTTACTTTGATCTTTCCCTGAATATGTTCCCCGAAAATGCAGGTGATATACCGAACATCTTTCTCCAGATATTTTTCTATGGCTTTGCTGTACTCCTTAGATGCCAGATTCAGGATTGTCCGGTCCTCTCTTGTCAGCTCCCGATACAATCTGTCTCCCCAAAAGCTATACAGGTCTTTGTGTTCTCCTATCTGCAGCTTTGCCTGCATTTCCAGCCGATAGGGGATTACCCCGTCCTGGGGTCCCAGAAGTCCATAGAGTCCGGACAGAATCCGCAGATGTCCTTTTATATACTCCCATTGACGCTCTGTAAACACCTGAGGCGCCATATACTGATACTGGATTCCTTCATAGGCGATCACCGCCCCTGTCAGATTCTTATCCATCTCATAAAGCCTCAGACGTTCCAGGTTCTCCTCTGTGATTTTATCATTACAGTTCCAGAGAGTCTTCAGAGAGCCAAAATCCATGGCCTTCATCTTTTCTCTTAAACAGCAGGCCTCTTCGTAAAATACAGGTCTGGTAAGCCTGTCAATCTCCTCTTCTTTCCTATTCATCTTCTTTGCCGGTGATATAATGATTTTCATTTCATTAACTCCAAATCTGCATATTTCTTCCTGTTAGATTCCTATTTCGGTATTTTACCATGTTCTTCTGCTCCCGTCACTTCCTTTTTCGCCAATAGACTTTCCTTTTTTTCCATGGTAAAATGAATTTTGAAACAAACTGGAAAAATATATATGACGAAAGGAAAGAAATTTCAATGATAAAGGCTGTTATTTTTGATATGGATGGTGTTCTTTTTGACACAGAACGACTGATGAAAGAGGGATGGATGAAAGCTGGCAGAGAAATGGGGTTTACTATCACAGAAGAACATCTGCGCCAGATGAGAGGAAGTTCCCGGGACAGAAGTGCTGCCCTATTCGAAAAATGGTACCATGGCACAGTAGACTATAACAGGGGACGTCAGATCCGCAGCCAGTATACCAAAGAATATATTGATAAGTATTCTATTCCGGAAAAGAAGGGCCTGAAAGAACTTTTGGCTTTCTTAAAAGAAGAAGGACTTCCTGCTGCTGTGGCTACCTCTACAGACCGCAATACTGCTTCCCATTACTGGGAACTGGCCGGAATCACTTCTTTTATCACTGCCTCTGTATGTGGCAACGAGGTAGCTGCCTGCAAGCCGGAACCTGATATTTTCCTGAAAGCCGCCCGAGCCCTCCAGATACCGCCTGAAAACTGCCTGATCGTAGAAGACAGCATCAATGGTCTGAAAGCCGCAAGAGCTGCGGGAGGCATCTCCTGTATGGTACCGGATCTGACACCTTATACCGAAGAACTCCTGCCATTTTGCGACTATGTATGTGAGGATCTATCTCAGATAATCCCTCTTATCAAAGATATAAATCATAGGTAAGCTTAGATTACTTTTCATGATTTGCCTTCGCCAGCTCCATAATCTCGTTATATTTACTCATGATATAACCGAAATTTTTTCTTTTGTGGGGCAGAAGGCAGTCTGTACAATCCTTTACGCCCTTTTCTGTATATTTAAAGTTTCCTCCGCACTTATCTCCCAGAGCATACAGAGGACAGTAGCAGAACAGACAGTTAAAGTTTTCCGGGTCATTCGTTTTATGACATGGAAAATATTCACATTCTTTATGACTGAAAAAAGAATACTTTTTCCCTTCCCAATAAGGTTTTTCTTCGCTCATAGATTTTCTCCTTTTTATAAATGATAAACTATACCCGGTATGAGATTCTCCGGCATATAACGTTCAGAGCCGTCAAAAAACTCTTCCAGAAGATTCAGATTCTCATCTGAATGCTCAATTTCTCTGGCAAACTGCCAGGCAGCCTGGCAGACTAGTTCCAGTTCCGGAAGCCTTCCCTGTTCATAACATCTCTCCATGATAATCTCCCTGATCCACAGTACAGAGAAAACTGCCAGAACAGCCTTCGTATAAATCATATCGTCATATACCCCTCCACAGAAATAGGTATAGACAAAGAAGACCAGTATCTGTTCTCCCCATATATCCCAGACCTGTTCCTTCCCTGCATATTTCAAGTTTTCAAAGAATTCTTTCTGAATCACCTTATAAGACACTTCTCCTTTATCATAAAGCCGGTGCTGGAGATTTGCAAGCTCTTTCCCCCAGTCTTCCCTGAGCACTTCCAGTTTTTCCAAATCTTTAGCCATATCCTTCATATTATTAAATCTGGCCTCAAGACTCTCCCACTCTTCTTTCTCCAGAGCTCTGTTCATACAGTCTTCCAGATTCAGTTCAAAAAGTTCCCCTTTATCCAGGGCTTCCTGTATTTCATATGAAAATCTCAGAAGAACGGCCATCCTTTTAGAAAAATACAAAGTTCTGTTCTGGATCATGGAAAAAATAAGGTCTCTGGCTTCTTCCAGCCTGTCAAACAGCAGCAGATCAAAATCCTCATAATCCTCTTCCTCTTCCAAAGTATCTTCTGTCTCTATAAATTTTGTTTTTTCTTCTGTAGACAACATGATCCTGGCCGCCTCCGGACAGGAAAGAGAAAGGGAATATTCTCTCAGGTCCTCAAATTCTTCCACATGTCTGGGATACATCCGACAGGTCTGGCACAAAGCCTCTGGGCCCAGTTCCTGATAGAGCTCACACAGATTCTCATCATTTAAAAAACTGCATCTTTTATTATACTGTTCAAAAGCCCCCTGATACCAGTCAATTGAGTTTAAAAGCCGGGTGCCGAAGCGGCCTTCTACACTGCTATATTTTTCCAGAGATTCTTCATCTATCAAAATCTGCCATCCTGCACAGCAGGTATCCGGACATCTGCCAGCAATACAATGGAAGCTGTCATAAAACTGTGGTTTTTTGTAACGCATCGCTTTTTCCTGCTTTCTTTGATTATTCACAGCATTGTTGGGGCTGTCGCATTAAAAACATATGTCAGGAATATTTATACATTTTATGCGAATTTGTCGAGCATAGCTTTGAGACCATAGGCTCAAAGCGGCGCAGGCTGAGCAATAAAATGTATAAATATTCTCGATTTTGATTAACGCGACAGCCTCAACATCAGGGTATCACGTTTTCTTTAAAATTACAATCCTCCCCGGGACAATCTTAGTCTGATCCGTTGTTCCCCAACAATAGAAGTGTCCTGGGGAGTCGCCTTTTCTATGTACTCGGTGATCATGGGACACCTGGGAAGCGACATGGTAGCGGCAAACGCCGTAGTAGTGGTAGCTAGAAATCTGGGAACCGTGCTCTGCTTTGGTATTGCCAATGCCGGAGGTATCCTGATCTTTCTTCTCCGTCCTGTGTTTATGAATATGTCTGATCTGAGTGCTGTATCCCAGGGATATTTGAATATCATGCTTTTTATAAACATGTATTACGTTATAGGACAGGCTATGAATTCTGCTGTCATCAGCGGTATTTTCCGGGCTGGAGGAGATTCTCGATGGGGATTTATCTGTGACTTTATTGACATGTGGGTATATGCAGTTCCCCTGGGCTTTCTTTCCGCTTTTATTCTTAAGCTGCCGCCTATGTGGGTATATTTTCTCATCTGCACAGATGAATTTGTAAAGCTTCCCTTTGTATACCGGCATTACAAAAGCTATAAGTGGCTGAAAAATATCACCCGTGAATTCTAAATTTTTACAAACAAAAACCGGGCAGGTCTGTGGGAAAATTTATCGTTTTCCCCAAGCCTGTCCGGCTTTTGTTTCTTTAGAATATCCTTCTCATTTCATACCATCTGGCTCCTCCGTGGGAAGAATCCGCCACACCGAAGCACTGAAATCCATGGCTTTCATAAAAACCGATCAGCCTTTCCTTACAGGTAAGGATCACACCTTTCTTTCCCCTTTTCCAGGCCAGCTCTGCAAAATACTCCACCAGTTTTCCTGCGATTCCCTGATGTCTGTATGCAGGGAGTACATTCAGGCCAAACACTGTCTGATAGGCCCCCTGGGAATTGTGAAGACTTACATCATGATACATCTCATCAGGAAGACATGGTTTATCTGTCGTGCCTCCATTAATGAATCCTATAGGTTGCCCTTCTGCCTCTGCCACCACAAAATTTTCCGGAAAAGCCTTCATTCTCTCTTCAATCTGGGCGGGGGAAGCCGCCTCCAGAGGAGGAAAGCAGATTCCTTCTATTTCTGCCAGAAGCTGGGCCTCCTGGGGCTTTGCCATTCTGATCACTACATCTGTCATGTTTTTGTCTAAATTCCTTTCGCCAGTTTTTCTATAATGTCCACGCAATTGTCAATCCCGATCAGGCTGCTGTCCAGACACAGGTGATAGTTCTGAGCCATCCCCCAGGTTCTCCCTGTATAATGCTGGTAGTAAAGCTTTCGCTTTTTATCTTTTTCCTCCAGCCTTTTTTCTGGTTTTTCTTCTCTTTCCCCATAGAGACGGATGATTCTTTCCTTCTTAAATTCCAAAGGCGCATGGACAAATACATGGAGACAGTCCTCTCTGTCCTCCAATACATAGTCTCCACATCTGCCTACGATCACACATGGTTCCTTCTCCGCCAGCTTCCGGATGATATCATACTGGACAGACCAGAGATAGTCTGCCATGGACATTCCGTTTGGTCCCATGGCCTGACCCTGAGTAAGACTGTAGAAAAACCAGTTAGAGCTTGACGCCTCCTCTCCCTGTTTTTCCACGAACTCCTGGCAGAATCCTGTTTCCTCTGCAATCTTCCTGATCAATTCCTTGTCATAATAGGGAATTCCAAGACGATCTGCAGTTTTCTTTCCGATAGTTCTTCCTCCACTGCCGAATTCACGGCTGATAGTGATCACCCTTTTTCCCATAATCCTTCTCCTTTCTCAGTAAAGCAAGAAATGCAAAACTGTCAGGCTTACCTGCTTAAGATTCCTGCCTCTTTCAGACTTTCCTGAATTCTATCCAGTACTTCCTCGCTGTCTGCCCAGACAGTATGACAGTGATATCCAGAGGTAATATTCTTCAGGGGACGGGATTTCCCGCTTCGGATTTCTTCCAGAAATTTCCGGACCTGCATTCTGGAACTGATATTGAGAGGCGCCCGAAGCTCTCCATAGACTTCGTGGTCTACAAATACATCTTCTACCTTTCCGCCCCAGTCCACAATCAGGTTCAATTCTTCTTCTATCCGTTCATCTGAATGGAAAACCCGGAAAATCCTCACTGCTCTTTTCTTTTCCCTGCAGATATATCCTCTGTTGGTGGAGAAAATTTCTTTATCACCGGCTCTCAGCAGGGCGATATCCTGGACGATCACCTGTCTGCTCACATGAAAGATTTCTGCCAGTTTCTGCCCGGATACCGGCTTTTCGCTTTCTTCTATGTATCTTAAAATTTCCTGTCTCCGTTTTTCTCCTGCCATCTGACCTGTCATCTCCTCCTATATCCAGGAATACTTTTTATGAAATCTATGTACGCCTGATTTTCTGTCTCTATTATACTACATGAAGGTTCTTTAAGGAAAGGTCTAAAATCGGCGCAGAATGAGTCAGAGCCCCGCTGGAAATATAATCTACTCCTATGGAAACCAGTTTTTCAATGTTTTCTCTTGTTACATTGCCTGAACACTCGGTCTGGGCCCTGCCGTCTATAAGTTCTACCGCTTCTCTCATCATTTCCGGAGACATATTGTCCAGCATAATAATATCTGCCCCTGCCTCCAGAGCCTCCTTTACCATATCCAGATTTTCGGTCTCTACCTCAATCTTCCTTACAAAAGGAGCGTACTCTTTTGCCATCTCCACAGCCTTTTTCACGCTTCCTGCTGCTCCGATATGATTATCTTTCAGTAAAATACCGTCAGACAGATTATATCTGTGGTTGTAGCCTCCTCCTGTTTTTACCGCATATTTCTCGAAAATACGCATATTGGGAGTAGTTTTCCTGGTATCCAATAGTTTTGTTTTGCTTCCTTCCAGCATATCGGCAATCTGTCTGGTGTAGGTAGCAATGCCGCTCATTCTTTGAAGATAATTCAGTGCAGTCCGTTCTCCGGAAAGAAGAACCCGGATATCTCCTCTCACCATTCCCAGCAGCTGTCCTTTTTTCACTTTATCGCCGTCTTTTACATAGAATTCTGTCTCTGTGTTCTCATCCAGAAGGGTGAATACCCGCTCAAAAACCCAGAGTCCGGCAATGACTCCATCTTCTTTGCACAGAAGCTGGACCTCTCCTGTCTCTTTCTTTCTCATAACCGAATTAGTGGTGATGTCCTCACTGGTAATGTCCTCCTCAAGGGCCATCCGGATCAGACGGTCTGCATTTAATTTCATAGTTATCTCATTCATTTTGCCTGTCTCTCCCTTTCAATTTCTCCTAATACTTCCTGTTTATAGGTATCTGCCAGGTTTTTCTCCTGTTTGCAGATACATTTTTCTGTTTTCTGAAGAAGTTCAGCAAAGTCCTTTTCCTGTTCCCCTTCAGACTGCCATTTTTCTCCAATATCCTGGGCCGCCCGTTGGGCAAATACCAGACTCTCTAAAAGAGAGTTGCTCGCCAGGCGATTAGCTCCGTGGACACCATTGCAGCTGGTCTCTCCCACAGCATAAAGATGTTCCATGGTAGTTTTGCTGCTGCTGTCCACATGGATGCCTCCCATAAAGTAATGCTGGGCTGGAACTACCGGTATCCAGTCTTTTGTCACATCATAGCCTTCTTCCAGACATCTTTCATAGATGTGAGGGAAATGGTTCAGGATCACCTTTTCTCCCAGAACGGTCATATCCAGCCATACATAGGGCTTCCCGTCCTTTTTCATCTGTTCCTGTATCTTGGCGGTAAGCAGATCTCTGGGCAGCACCTCATTGGCAAAACGTTCTCCCTTGGCATTATAAAGCTTAGCCCCTTCTCCCCGCACAGATTCAGAAATCAGGAATCTCCGTCCAGGCTTCTGAGAATACAGCGTGGTAGGATGAATCTGGATATAATCAATATGTTCTAATTCTACCCCATGGCGCATGGCAACGGCAAGTGCATCTCCTGTCAGATGTGGATAATTTGTAGAATGACGGTAGAGCCCGCCGATTCCTCCCGTTGCAAAAATGGTATATCGGGCCTGAATTCCCAGATGTTCTCCTTCTTCCGTTTTCGCTATGATCCCCAGGCAGGTATTCTCTTTTTCGATCATATCCAGCATAGTAACCTGCTCCAGTATTTCCACATTAGGCAGGGCCTGCACTGCTTTTAACAGCTTGCTGGTGATTTCTTCTCCTGTAATATCCTCGTGGAAGAGAATTCTGGGTTTAGAGTGGCAGCCCTCTCTGGTATAATCCAGCTCCCCGTCTTTTCTGGCAAAGTCCACTCCGTATTCAATCAGCTCCCGGATTACATTCCTGGAAGAGCGGATCATAATGTCAACAGATTCACGGCGGTTTTCATAATGGCCTGCCTTTAAAGTGTCTTCCATAAAGCTATCATAATCCTCTTCGTCTCTCAGCACACAGATTCCCCCCTGGGCCAGAAAAGAATCGCTTTCTTTCACCTGACCTTTGGTGAGCATCAGCACCTGAAGATTCTCTGGAATATGGAGAGCGGCAAAAAGTCCGCTGGCTCCTGTTCCAACAATCAGTATATCTGCATTTTTCGTCTCCATGTTTTTCCTCCTATTTTCCCAGTTCCAGCATTTTGTCCAGAGGTCTTCTGGCCTTTTCCATGGTCTCCGGCTCCAGGGAAACCTGGTATTTTTCTTCTTTCAGAGCATCTCTTACCTTCTCCAGGGTAACTTTTTTCATATCCAGACAGCACTGGCCTGGTTTTACCGGATAGAAGGCTTTTTCGGGACATTTTTTCTCCAAATCCCAGAGCACGCCTTCCTCTGTACCTATCAGGAATTCTTTTTCTTCTGACTGGCAGGCATATTGGATAATCTCCGAAGTGCTCCCCACAAAATCCGCAGTACGGACCACTTCTGAAACACATTCCGGATGTACCAGTACAGAGGCCTTAGGATGTTCTTTCCTTGCATTTTTTACATCCTCTTCCTGGATTTCTCTGTGCACAGGGCAATATCCCTCATTGACTATAATATTTTTTTCAGGCACCTGA
>ERZ1643251.2330-NODE-2330-length-19527-cov-7.787644_pt1 | contig 19527 bp, 36 predicted proteins | sample MGYA00579261_ERZ1643251 | MGnify/ENA primary metagenome ERZ1643251 (study PRJEB29033, sample SAMEA4952267) | chicken gut metagenome | biome: Broiler Chicken; feature: Gastrointestinal Tract; material: Caecum | place: Ireland | collected 2018 | study: Broiler... | reverse complement strand
CCCCGGTGAATATCCGCGCCCCGGGAATCCAGGACATCCCGTCTTCATGCTTTGCGAAGGTCGCTTTCATTCGTCATCCTCAATCTCCCGCACAGGCCTCTCAAGCCAGCTTTCGAGTTGATTCGCACATCTTGGGCAGAGGTCGAGCCAGCTGCAGTTGTCATAAATCCCATCGTAATCGTAGTTAGAGAAACTGAGTCGGTTTCGGTGCGAATCATCGGGAATATAGAAATCTCCGCACCTATCACATTTCCGAGCCATAGCCATATCCGATCACTTGTCCTTTCCTTCGACGCTTTCGTTATTATTTTGTGACAAAGCGAAACACCCACCGAAGAATTACCATAACCACCAAAAGACCCAGCGGCACGAGCCAGTCCCAAGGAAGCCCGAAGCAAAAGCATACAATCCAGCTTAAGCCCGCCATGATCCAATATGATACTACCAGTACGGCTAGGATCAAACCGGCCGTCAGAAGACCTGTGAGAACCCCTAAAATGACTCCTTTCATCGGTCTTCATCTCCTTTCAAATATCGTCTACTCCAAGACGTTATCGTCTATATCTTTTTTGGAAATGAACAGCATCTAAGTAACGATCGTTGCGAATATCCTCCTCTCGTTCACGCCTTTTCCGGTAGGTTTGCAGGATATGCGCGATGTCGTCCTCGCTTTTGGCGTTCCACAGCTTGTCCGCTATCTCCTCTGGATAACGAAGGTCTTTGGCGGCGCGTATCGCATGGGCTTTCTGCGCGTTGAGATCAGGCGTCGACATCTTCGTCACCTTCTGTTTCTTCAAGCGTGACCTTCAGGTTTTTGAACCGGACGTAGCTTCCTTTCGGAAGGTTGACGCCGCTTCTCGTGCAGCTGACCTCAAGAGCTAACGTGAGGCCGTACCTAGAATATATCTGAGCGAACTCCTCGTCGGGCACTTCGAAGGTCTGATTCGACCAAGTGTCAAGATCTGCCAACCAGACCCCCATCGATGCACTTGTCATCCCAGAGAGCACGAATCGATGTTGAGTGGCCGTGCTCATAACGGTGGAATCCGCCGATACCCGAATTGTCTTCCCAGCTGCTTCTGCTGCCGGAATATGGACAATTATTGAGGTGCGAGCTTGACGAAGGCCATCTAATATTGTCTCAAATTGCGAGGATCCAATCGATTTGTCGTAGAAATATGCGAGTTTCGAGTTACTATGATCGACTGTAGCATCGAAGTAGTTCTTCGGCCCTTCAGGTTCGGGCTCTGGCTTAGGTTGCGGTTCAGGAGCCACCCAACCCTCGAACCCCTTTGCAGGCTTCCAGTTGATCGGCTTATGTGAATGCTCATTCCACGGTTGGTCGAGGCAATCGCAGCATGGATCCTCTCCCTCGGATTTGTCCCGATGTTTGCATGTCTGGCAGTATTGGTGGAAATATACTTCCTTCTCAATCAGTTCCATCGCTCGTCTCCTGCTTTTTCAAATATCGGTACATGGCGGCACACCGGTTATAATGCTTGCATTTTACAATGTAGTCGTACTTTACCGGTTCGTACCAGTCTTCGAAGATATTCATCTCGCTCATTGTTTCGTCTTCGATCACCTTCGGTTCGAATTCCCGGCAGTAGTCGTGGCAATAGTCCTCCACCTGAAGACTTATCATCAAATATCCCCTTCCGCTCTATGAAGTGAATGTTCGGCGTCGAAACCGTCCGGATAACGCTTTCTGAGTTTTTGGATGTTGAGGATCATGACGTCTTCGATTGCGAAACCATATGATTCGCAGAGCTCGGCCAGCATCCAAAGCACGTCTCCGAGCTCTTTCATAAGATGATCTTGATCGATTTCGTGCCCTTGGTAACTTTTTTGGAATATGCCTGCCACTTCTCCGGCCTCAGCGCATAGACCGAATACTGCGTGTTTCGTCGCATTGGGATTGTGGTAAATATCGGACTTGAATGCGCATGTCCTCATGGCAAGTTTCTGATATTCGTTAGGCGTCATTGTCATTTCCTTTCTCGAACAAATATATCATCTTGGTGCCGTCCTTCATGTAGATGAGGAAGGCGTGCTCGAATTCGTTCTTTTCAATGACCGGGTCGGAATACGGCGGTGCAAACGGACGTACGTCGTCGACCTGATCGGTAAATATCTTTTCTTGTACCTCGTTGATGACGTCGATCCACTTCTTCTCAGCCATTGCTCATCAACCAATCCAACTCGAAGTGCTTGTAGCTCGCATACATCGCCTTCAACGGCTTCACTCCCCAGCCGGGAGGGTACACCGGATCATCTATGGTCACGGAAACCTTACCGTCTTTCTGGACGTTCCAGCTGATCTTGTACATATTGCCACGGTTGAGCTTCTTCGTCACAGATTCTCCTACGTAGGTCGCCCACGATGTTCCTCGCATCATTTGTGCGTCACCTTTCTTTTGTCGTTCTCGAACAGGGGGCAAAAGCTGGGTACGAAGTCCAAACCGAAATATCCCCCGACGTATCTGCCGGTCCTCTTGCAATTACCAAGCGGGCTGCAATACGGACAGAGACGGCATCCTCGTCGTTGCTTTTCATTCTCGCTCACTCTCCTGCCTCCTCGTACGTCTCGAAGAATATGTCGCGCTTGCAAGGGTAAAGTTCACCATGAACGCCTTTGATGAGAATATCCTCATAAGGTTTGTAAATATGATCTCCTTCGAGCGTCTTTACGGTATAGACGAAACCATCTTCATTGCAAACAAGTGTCTTGTCCTCAAGAGCCTTGGTAACCCACTCCGGTACACTGAGGGAGTCGTGATCGATGAAATCGTAAGCCTCGATTACTACCGGCTTCTTTCTCCATTTGCTCATTTTAAATATCTCCTGTCTTCACCATTTCACTTACTATAGCCTTCATAAAATCTCCTTTCGTTGAAGTTCTTCTTGCTTCGAAGTGCCTTCAATATCGCAAGATCTATCGATGACCTCGAGCGAAGATGGTAGTAGTATAGGTCCGTGAACGGGGTGTTTATGCGGTCGATCCTCCCTCGCGCCTGTTCAAGAACCTTATACGAATATGTTTGCGAGTAGAACACTATCGTGTCGGTCTTGATGCAGTTCCAACCTTCGCATCCGGCGTTATACTGCACGAGGTAGACCCATCGGTCGGTGGAAGGGATCTCCTGATGCTTATGTCCATTCCATTCAGCAACCTCAAAGCTTGTTCCTCGGTCAGTCGAATGTTTCGGCCGTACGTGCAGTTCAGAACATGACGAATCAGTCTTGCCGTATCCATTGAACAGCTCCTTCAGTATCTCGAGTTCGTAATCGAAGTTGTAGAACACGATAATGCGCCCCTTATCCTCAAAAATATCGAGTAACTTCACTTGGCGATTCGGGTCGCAGTTTACAATCCTCCTTTGGACGCGGCAAAGTCCTCCAGCGTCGACGATCGGTTCCTCGTTGTAGGGATCCCAGCGTCTTTTCGTCATTTCTTTATAGCGAATCACGTCGTAATCACACCATACGTCGATGTCATGACGAATCGTCTTTCGATCATCGTTCATATCCACAAGGATTTTGTTCCTGAGCCTCACGAGCCTCCCCGTGTTCAAATATCGATCGACTTTGGGATAGCTGGTGAATCGCGAATATACGATGTGCTCGTTTCGGAACTGCGTGATGTTTTTGTAGAAACCGTTGGCGAGGAACACGGGAATATAATCCGTCCAGGTATCTCCCGGCGTCGCAGATAGGAGAATCCACTGATTCCACTTTGCGATCTTGAGGAACGCTTTTACCCAGGCGCCTTTACCAACTACTCGCTGCTCGTCGAATATGAAGTATGCGCCGTGCACGTTCGCATACTTCTGGATATTATTCCACGAATCGATCACGATCTGGTTGGAATATATGTTGATCTCAGGGTCTCGGGACATGAGAAACGGTACCAGTTCCCCGTCCCATTCGAGCGTGTCGCGTTTCTTCGCCGTCGTGATTATGTAGAGATCGGGCGGATCCTTCATCGGACGGTAGCCGTTTTCGTCAAAGCATCCTTCGTTCTGCGTGAAGTAATAATAGAGTGCCGTTCTCGATTTTCCGCTTCCCACTCCCCCGCACAATATGCATCCGTTATGCATCTTTTCAACTGCTTTCCGCTGATGTTCGTTCAATTCGATAGCCATCTTCACCTCCTTTTCGAAATATAAAAGGAAGAGCCCCGGTATAAAACCGGAACCCTTCCATTAAAGACCTGCAAAATATCGCGAACTAGTCGAACGGGATCTCCTCAGGAGCCTCCTCCATCGCGTACTTCTCAGCGAACGCGTCCTCTACGATGGTAAAATATCCAGTCTTGAGATACGCCTTAACGCCGGTCTTACCCTGAGCCTCCCACTGATAGGGGCGAATGATGAGATCGATCGTGGATAGCTCGGCGTAGTCAAGCTGTTCGACCATGTCCTCGTCGAGACGGATCTTCTTGTGGCGTGTTACCATGTAGACGCTCATCGGCGGAATATTCGGGATCTCTCGGTAACTGACAGCCACCTGGAGGTAATGAATCGGCTCCTCCTCCGATTCGTCACGAGGAGCGAGGATACGCACGTTCCAACCGTCTTCAATAAGCTTCTGGGCGAGATCGACGTCCAATTTAACACAGAAGTTTCGATCTCCTTCGCGGTTGAACTTACCCTCACGTCCTGCAAAGTTGCGGAACATGATCTCGGCGCCCTCGATAACCAGATCGGGAATGTTGCGGTACTGCATGAAAATATCCTTTCTCTCTAGGCGACGAATGCTTCGAAGTCGCCGTATTGACTGATAAGCGCTTTGGCTTCGTCCACCATAGCGCGATGATACTCCTTGTCGATTTGATCTTCCAAACCGAGCTCTCGAACCATTTCGGATTCGAGCCAACGATAGCCCTTCGTGCCGGAAACGGCGCCGATCTTGTCGCCGTTGATGCAGACGAGAACGCCGCCTCCGCATCCAGGCTTGACCGGTGTGAATTGCCCGACACGTCCTACGAAAATATAGTTGTGCTCCTTGGCAATGTCGGCTTTGAGATCTTCCTGTATGTTGATGAGATCCTGATTCTCCGGATCATCCTTCAACTGTTTTTGGACCTTCTTCAACTCCTTCTCAAGCTGAGGGGTTTTGGTGAGGGCTTCATCTCGATCCAAATATATGGCACCCTTCTTCACACTTTTGACTTCGCAGTAGTCGTCGAAGACGAACGGCTCGTGGCTAAAGAGTGACTTGAAAATATACGGTGCTTGGAATCGGGCACCGGTCGCAGTCCATTCTTCACCGTGGTTCTTGTTTTCACCAGGAGCATAACCGTAACGCTCTTCACACCATTCGGGAGAAGCGATCTTCGCGATGTAATCAGCGTCGTTGATCTGACAGATTTTGGAATACGTCGCCTCGTGCTCGAATTCGTATCCGTACTTTTTTCCGAATTCCATGCAGAAATCGATGATCTCCTTGTCGGCTTCGACGATTTTGATAGAATCTGTCTTGATCGCCACGAATTTGTACCCTCGGGCTTCGATCTCGTCTCTAAGCGTCTTCATGAACAAAGCTCCACGCAAGGCGACGATATTGTTCTTGTTTCGAGGATCATAACAAGGGTTTTCGAACTTCGCAGCAGTCAAACCATAGGTTTGGTTCAAAGGAAGCTTAGCCGCCTTCGCCAAGTTCGCTGCGGCCCTCTCATCGGTCAGGTATTTCGCCACCTTTCCTCCGAACATAGGTCTGACTGAATCGAAGTCGCCATGCTTAATATAAACGCGCATCTGTTTGATTTGTGCGTATCTGTCGGTGTATTTACCGAAATAATTGAGCGCGATGATCGAACTCGGATGCATGGATGAGACGTCTAGCAGAGCGACATTATAGTAGATCCCAGGGTTTGAGCGAATATAACCGCCCATACCGATGTCTTCTCCACGGTACATGTTGTGCATATGCCCGTCTTCGCCGAGAATGAACTCGTAACCGGGAAACGCGTTGATTGGTTTTGCCATTATTCATCATCTCCCGGGAATATGAAGTGGAGTCCTCTATGCTGCTTTTGGCGACCGGACTTGCAATCGTGGATTCCGGAAACGGTTCCACCAATATCGCGTGCGCACTCTACTGACGAAGGGTATTCCTTCCCCGTTTCTACGACAATAACCCGCTCTCTTTTAGTGCTCAAACCGGTATCATACGCGTGTCGCATATTCATGGAGGCGTCGCACCACTCCAAGTTATATGGGGCATTGTTCAGTTTGTTACCATCAACGTGGTTGACTTGAAAATATTCTTCCGGGTGAGGATTCGGAACAAAGCATTCTGCAACGAGCCTATGAACGAGTTGGTTGTGTCCATGACACGGCGTGATCAAATATCCAGTATTATTCATATACTGCTTTGTAAACGTCATCACACCAAAATGCTCTGTCACAACGTTTGCTGTATCTGAAACATACACGTTTCTGATATACGGGTGTCGTCTCCATTCACACGTATCGTAAGTAAACTTTTGAAGACCCTCGAGGACCTCATCGAAAGGTTTTGCCAAGCACCCTTCAATAGCCTCAATGTGAAAGCCTTTACAAGTCCTAATTCGCCCACTCAGAGCCATGCTAACAAGACTCACCGTACACCCAAGGGCTTCAGCGCATTGTGTTCGAGTTTCAAACACTTCTCCGCTTTCAACAACATGTATCAAAATATCGTTGTTGACCCCTTTGTAACGAACGTACTCTTCCATCGAACACCCCCTAGTAAAACTGTTCGCCAGTTGCCAAATCTGTGTAAACAAGTTTCGGATGGCGTTCTCCGTCGAATATGAACTTTGTAATCAGCGTGTTAGTTGTGTCGTTGACCGTTCCGCCGGCCAAGTCGGCTAGAATTTCGCGAGTGATGAAGTCCTCTTTGAGATGATCGAACACCGCTTCAGTCGCAACAACGTCGTTGCAGCAGTACTCGGCGACCTTATCCCAAAGCTCTTCCGGAACCGGCTCGTCCCAGGGAAGGCCGAGTTCCTGATGGTGGATCCCCAACTCGATCTCCCACTTTTTCAGACTTTGTTTCTTGGCCGCGAAGTCGTAAATATCCGTGTACGACAGATTATACGCCTCTCCGAAAAAGCCAGTATGATCGTTGATGATGCGATTCGAAAGCTTATAAAGCTGTTGCGTAGAATATCCCATCAACGCTGCGTAGAGAATATGATTATCGTACTTTCGATTGTTAAAGCCCACCAATCGATACCGCAAAAGCTTCTCGATCTCCTCGGGCTTTGGGTTGATCATCTTGACGGGGGTGTAACCCGGTCCTTGTCGCTTCCAACACACCACGAAAAGATTGCTGAACACCTCCACGTCAAAGAATATGATCGCCTTCTCGTCGCTGTCAACGTAATCTGAAGGGTCATCCGACTTGAAATGCATCTTGCCGACCATCTTGACGCATGTCTCCGCCTGGTTAGTGCTACTCGCGGCGAACGCCAATATGGCATTTCTCATGTCGCTTACATCGTACCCGATTCCACTCTCATAAGCCGACTCCAAAATATGCGCAATGAAGTCCATGCTCGGTTTGGTGTTTGGATGGTACTCGCGATTCAGGTTCCGTTTGATCATCGTTCGAATCTGCCGCTCGTTCTTTATACCATCGAAGTTCACCTTCTTACCATCTCCTTTCAAAGGAAGCCCGGAGCTGATCTGGTTGATCGGAAGATCGTTGCACTTGGTGAGTTTTCTCCGAAGTGAGCTTTTACCAGTGAACACCTTAACTTCGATATGATCGTCGTAGATGGAGCTGAGCTTCGACGGATCTCCTGTATAAATATAATGCAGGTGGATTCCAGCTCCCGATTTACTGAGTTCGGCGTATGTTGGTGGCCATTTACTCGCTTCTTTGAGATTGGCTTCGAAATCTTTGTTCCCGTCTTTGTCCGGAATATCAAAGTCGATTACAATGTGGTTTTCGGGGACTCTGACGTAGTGAAGTTGATCGGTTTGCAAGTCGGATAGAACGGTCCCCACGTTTTCCCATTTTCGTTGGGGAGTTCCGTCGTCCTTGGCGTATTGAGCAGGGCAGCCAGCACAGAGTTTATCGAATTCAGATTCTCGGATATCGAAGCCAATTGTCTGACTATTTCCCGCTGGATCTTGAGCTCCTCCTTCTGATTGTTCAGCTCCGTTTTCTTCAACTGCTCCATCGAATATGACATTGAATTTCTCCTTTCGCAAACCCGTGAAATATGTTCGAACTCGATTGCCATCTTCAAGCGTTACACGCTCTTTCACGTCACGAAAGTAGTTGCGCAGCTCCTCCTTGAACATCCTTTGAGAATATGGATACGGGACTTTTGTCTCGTCGCAAAAAGTCCGATACATCTCCCACGCTTGGCGCAGCGTCGTTCCGTCATCCCGCTCAAATATGGGATAACTATCGACCATGAAATTGTAGAAATCGTTTGATGCGCCTAGCATATGCGTCGGAATATAGTCATCGTATGCATTAGGATCTGACTCGTATACGTTTTTACAATGATACGCAATACCTCCAAGTTCGAAAGGAATTCGATCCATTATATGTTTGTACTCATCAGAGGGTATCTTGTCTCCTGTTGGGGACACATCGATAAGCCTTCGCAAAAGTCCAGATTTACCGTCCGTGATCTTAACAGGCTTGTTAGTGCCCATGAAGAGAAACGCATTAAAACGATTGGCATACGTACTCTTGAACTTCTCATTGACGGTCATCAACTCATGTGATACCAAACTGTTAAGGCGCGTATTGTCTTCGATCCTGGAGAGATCTCCATCGTGCTGGATTGCAACGAGGGGGTTGGACTTAAATGCCTCGAGCGCAAAGCTGTTGCTACTGCTTCCGAGTGCTTTCGCATCAAACACGGAATAATATCCATCGAAGAGTTGCTGTATGATGTTGAGAACAGTCGACTTACCCGTTCCTGCTGAACCGTAGAGGACGAGAAACTTTTGAATCGTTTTGGATGCTCCACTGACAACGGAACCGATAGCCCATTCGATTTTGTGACGCTCTTCGGGTCTATAGAGTACGGATAAGAGTTTGTCATATGAATCGCACGTCCCATCTTCCAACGGATACGACAAGCGCTTTGTAGCGTAATCTCCTTTTTTAGGAACTTGATTGGAGAACACGATGTTGTTGTCGAGCTGATGATAGTTGTCCCGCATTTGGTGTTGACAGTATCGATGCCACTTATCCACCATACCTGACGATGCGTCCCACAAATATAGGCCGTGTACGTCCTCCCGGTTCTGCTCCGCCTTGATACGGTCCACTTCGTCGCGAACCATCCTGTCAACCAACTCGATAGCGTCCTGCTCGTCTTCCGACCAGAATCCTTGATCCTCGACCCAGATTGCGTAGAAGTCTCCACCTCGGATCATGAGGTCCGACGATTTCTTGATTATGAACTTCGGGAATACCTCAAGTCCGTCTTTCTTGGTGACCCGTTTAGACACCATGACGAAATCAAGCATCCATCATCGAACCTCCTTCCGAATATCATCGAACGCCTCCTTATTCCGTTGAAGCGAAGAGATCTGGCTACAGTGCGGAGAAAACATTATTAACGTCTTTCGTATCGTCCGTTCGAATAAACCTATCAATCGCGTCGATGAGCATCGCCTCGACGAGACCATATCGTTTTGAAACGGCTACCATAAGAGCACTCTTCTTCTGGTCCTCGTTGGAGATGTTTTCACATGACTCGTAGTAGGTCATCGCGTAATCATTCCAAACCACGATGCAGACGTTATCGATGAACAGAACGTTCTCAATGACATATTTGGTAGGGTCGTTCGAAACCCCCTTCGTAGGCTTATCAGCCTTGCAAATATACGTACCCTCGATCACGACTTTTTCGTCCCCATCCCCAAAGTCTCGGGTAACAGCATCCACCTTGTAGATATTACCTTTATACTCAACTTTTCCTCGGTCGCCTCCGTGAATTCGACTATACATGATACTCCTCCTTGATCGACTATACATGATACTCCTCCTTGAAATACTCGCTCAGGTACCAATTCATCTGATACCAAATATCAGCGGTCCGCATGTCCCGGGTTGGATCTTTGACCCGGAACAAGCAGCCGCCCTCTCCGTTTCGATCGTAGACTCGGTCCATGAAAATATCAAGTCTCTCATCCACGTACATTGCATCGTAGTTAGAATCGTTCATCCATCCAAGTTCGAGGTTAACAATCATCTCCCAGAACCACTGACCCGTGCGATCACCGTATCTCGAATCCTCCATGATAGACTCCTCACAGCGAATGGCCAATGCGATCAGCATCTCGAGAACGCTGCAAGGTTTTTTGTCAAGAATATAGGCGATGCGTGAATCCTCGATGCCGGCCTCGCGTCCGAAGCGGTACCTCAGATTCACTCCGTCTTCGTAACGGCTTGAGTCAAGTGGATGAGAATATCTGAACTCAACGCTGTCCAGATGTGCGAACAGCTTACGGAAGGACAGTTTAGTATATTCTTCGGTGCAAACTAGTTCATACATCCACCTCAAATACTCGGAACGTACATATTCGTCTGGAATCATGCTTCCTCCTCCGTTAGAGTATACTCCTCGAGAAGGGCCTCATGATACTCGCGCGGATCCACAAACACCTCATAGTCACACTTGAGCTGATCGTTGCGAATATAGTAGGTGTCTCCGGCAAGCATGCATTGCGAAAGGTTCTCCATTCCTACAACATGATCCGGATCTTCGATGATCTCACCATCTTCGTCGGCCAGAATTTGCTGAGCGTAATAGATGAGACTCAGCTTGGAATATCCGACGAGCTCTCCGAACTCGGGGTTTTCGATTAGGTAGGGTTGGTCTTTCATCTCCTCGCGAGGATAGTCGTCCGAAGTATATTCGATGCGAATATCATCCTCACGCCCCTCGAAGCGCCCGGGATACACCTCGTCGATCATGTCCTCGTAGGCTTTGACGTCTTCCTTTACCGGAGCGTAGGACTTGTTGTACTCGGTGTATTTCGGTTCGTCCTCGCGAGCCTTCTCCAGCACCTCGTCGGGGATATCCGGGTAGAGAATCCCCTCGTTTTCTACTTCGTACTTGTCGAGAATATCCATCATGCGCTTCTGCGCCATTTGAATCTCCTCGTCTGCGATCGTCCGGTACTTCTTCTTGGCGAAAAAATACCCTCCGAGGGCTCCCGCAAGAGCCCCCGAAACCAGACTCACCGCAGCGATGACGACGTTGCTCTTCATGCTGCGTCCTTTCTCAAATATCAGTTACTTGACGTTCCAAATCGGGCCGTCGACGTTGAAGTCGAGCAGCACAGCGTCCTCGTAACCATTCACAAAATCGCGGTTCGCGCGACGCTTGACGTTGTAGATACCGAAATCGATCTGGTTGTCACCAGACGGGTTCTCCTTGTTGTAACGCCATCCGACGATCGCGCCCGCGTCCGTCTCCGGAATATCAAGCGCCTGATACACCTCGTTGAGCGTTACATGACCTCGCGCAATGAGACGCTTGTTGAAATATGCCTGTTGCGCCCGAAGGAACATGAGGTTGTATTCCGGATCGTCCGTCCATTCGCGAGATGCGTCGTCGAAGAACCGTGCGTACGGACTACATCCCTCGACGCCGTCGCTCACGATCTCCTGCTCGACCTTGGTTTTCTTCTCCTTACCGGTCTCGGGGTCGGTGACCGTCTCCGTCACCTTTTCCTTCTTGATGCCGTACGCGAACTCTTTGTCCGCTTCTTCACCAAGCTTCTCGACAACACGCTCACGGTACTGCGCGAAGCCTTTGCTCACCGTAGAATATGCGGCCGCCAGAGCAACGCTGCGACGATGCATGATCTTATGTGAAGTCAGCAAGCTCGCGAGGCTCATGCTGCCGAGAATGATAGCAGGCGTATACACCTTGACCACCTTGAGCGCCGTCTTACCATAAACCAGAGCGATAGCCCTCTTGAAATCGGCTTCGGTATACTCCTGGGATGCGAGCTCCGGATTCTCCTGAACCGTCTTAACGTCTTCGATCGACTTCTTGGCGTCCTCCAAAATATCAGGCAATTTGGTCGTACCGATACAGGCGACTACAACGGTTGCGGCGCCAAAGGCGATTCCGGCGCCAAGCGAAAGCTCCGGACTGTGCTTCTGGATACCCTGTGTATGTCGAACAATAAAGTCGCCAGCTTTGGTCATGAGTTCGTTCTTCATTAGAAACCTCCGATTCCGTCGTTCATAGCGTTGCTGTTGGTCTTCTTACGAATCACCTCACGCTGCTTCCAGTCAATATACCACACGACGCCCGCCGCAAAACCTACAGCGAACACGATAAGATCTTTACCTTGAATAGTCATGATTCCTCCTAATCCGTGATTCGGCTTGCTTTTGGCATGCGAATATAATACTTGCCGCGATCGTAGACGATCTTCGCGGTGATGATGTTCGACCATCCCCATTTGTTCTCCGTAAACTCAGGCGTGATACCGCACAAATCATAGAACTCGCTTACGCGAACCAGACCGTACGTCGCGATCATGTCGTCCATCGTAGACAGGACCACTTCGGCATCGGCTCGGTTGTCGAAGCTGATGTTATTGTAATCAAGCGGCGCTCTGTCCGCCGGCTCTTCGATCCTTCTCGTCTCACGACGGTTCTTGTCTTCGTAGTATCGCCCGTAGGATACACGGCCTGCGGGAACGTTGGCGTTACGACGGCTACCTGACTCTCCGAACAGCAGAATATCACTGCCATTCTTGATGACATCAGACAATGCGGTCTTGATCGACGGGATGATCACGTCTTTGATGATGTAGCTCTTGACGTCCGAAATATCGCCTGGCGTGAATGTTTCTTTGATGAGGTGCCCAATCGATTTACGACCTTGCTGTACATTCCCCTTCACGACGCTCTTTACGATATGGCGCTCAGATGCCGCCTCTTTCTTCCCTTCCTTCGATTTGAAGGAATTCGAAGGATAGCTCTGGTTATCCATCATGCCTCCTTTAGATCTCCTACGAGTTCCAGCTTCTTCGCTTTTGAAATATTGTGTTCTGTCCGATATCGATGCGTAAGGTTCGCGACCGCTCTCTTCGCAGACACCGCCCATGTCTCTGCCTTGTAACCGCGTTCCACGGCCATTCCGTCGCACACGACGGCTCCTACGAATATAAACGTCTTCTTCTCCTTAGTCATCAGAAACCCAATCCGAGTAGCCAACATATTACACGCGCTGTAACCGCCAACAACACCGCGCAAAAGCAGATTACGATGATCGCTACAGAAATAGCTCCAAATGTCCTTCCGAGTTTGTAAGACGTGAAATCCTTAGAGTCCGACTTTGTCGGTTTCGGTGGTTCCGTATAAATAGGCTCCATATTGTCTCCTTACAAAGAAAAAGAGGAAAGCCCTTGCGGACTCTCCTCAATGGATTTACTCCTCTTCACCTTTACTCTCGGCTTCGATTTCTGCTTTGATCTCCTCGAGACTATAAACCTTACCTCCAATCGCCTCATCCTTGGCTACTTTTTTCGCCTTGTGATTCTCGTAAATCGTTTCAACTTTCTTCTTACCCCAACGACCAAGCTTCGGTGCCAGCGCGATTCCACCTACAACAACAAGTGCAAGCACAGCTCCACCAACAGCAATCATTGGACTAAATTTGAAACCTTCTACGATTTCCTGAGTACCATCAATTGCGTCTTCAACAACCTCCGGTTCGACGATCTCAGCAACGTTCTCAACAACCTCGTTCTCGATCTCTTCGCTCATCTCAGTTCCTTCCAACTAAAGTGTACAATACTGGAGTATTTTCCTCCATAATAGGGTGTGTAATTTTCGCGAATTACATCATGCGGTCGTAGTCAAAGCTAGGTCGATTCACGAATCTCAACACCAGGCAAAGCGTTCCATCGGGATTAAGCTGTGAGCTGAACTGATGCTCGATAAGGCTCGACTGAATGTTCCAGCCAACCATGTCGCCCAGCTCCGTCCCGTCCAATCCGAGGAAGTCGTAGACGTCATTCAACGAAATATAGCTGTCGAAAAGAAGTCTTCGATTGATCTCGTTAAACGCCTTGTCAATGACACCCATGTCGGATAGGAAATATCTTCCGCTGAAACTGTCGTAACAGAGCGTGTTACCCCGTCCTGTCGCAACCACCGTAGACGACTTAGCCGGATTCTTCTCGATCGTCTCCTTGTCAACGGCTTCCTGAATCTCCTGCTCCTTCTTCTCGCCGAGAATATCTTTCGCCTTGTCTTTATACGACTTGAGCGTTCCCTCGGACAGGGCGTAAGCGGCTGCCAACGCTGCGTTCCTTCGCACGTTCACGTTCGTGCCTCCTGCGATACATGCGACGGATACGCCAGCCAGCACGACGGGTACGGCGTACATCGGTGCTGCGATCTTGACCGTCTCCTTGACTGGCAGAATATCAGTCTCAAGTTCATGCTTCCTCGCCTCAATCTCCTTTGAGACCTTGAAGGTACGTCTTACGGCGTCCACGCCGGCTCCGATGAGTCCACCGATTCCGACTCCAATAAGAAGTTCAGCCTTATGGTCTTCCACGAACTTCACGATGTCGAGTTTCATTCTCTCTCCTAACAAATATATGCCGCTATTCTTCGAGCTTCGTCGCCGGCTATCGAGAATATGTACCGGCCTTGCTCGGTTCTACTGGTTCTGGCGTATTCGTCGACCATTGCGATGAAGTCCCCAAGAACCTGGCTCGTAGTTCTATGCTGAACAAACGAAACCGCCTCAGGGAGAATATAGCTTTCCATAATGAGCCGTTCGTAAATCTCCTCTGCGGTCCAACGCGAATACACGTACGCGTCTTTAACCTCTTTCGGCATCCACGACTCGGGTTCCTTCATCTCGTTCTCCATGTAGTAGTAAAGCCTTGTCAAGGCTCCGTCCTCATCCATCGTTCACCACGTCCATGCATTTGTAGTTGTACACAGCGAAAAATCCGTTGTGGAAACCCTCAAAGCCGTACGAGTCGTCAAGCCTCGAGATGATCACGTCTCCGTCGTCGCAGATATGCTCAACGGTTCCGTGCTTACCGACGTTCTCCTTCGCCATGCCGTTAAGGATAATCGTGTCACCTACTTTGAGATGCATCAGAAAATATGATCGGTTCATCATTCCTCCTTTCAAAGACGAAAGGAAAGAGTCCTCGTACGGACTCCATCCTTTTTTTCTAGCGGTTCTTCATGTAGTTCTCTACAGCCTTCTCGATCTTGATGGTCTCCAGTTTACCTCCGATGACGTTTCCAGCAAGGTTCATTGCCAGAGCGCCAATCGAACATACGACAGAAGCCACCTTCAACACCTTCTCAGCTTTAATATCGATCATACCGATCACCTCCTTCATAATAGGATGGGAATTTTTCGCGAATTCAGTGTTAAATATCCTTCAAAACCCTTTCAAACCATGAGTACTTAGTCGTCCGATATCAAAACATAGTCTTAAAACGTCTCTCAGTGGCCCTTTTGACCTGGGGTTTTGTAAGAAAGATTATGCACCTATTCCGTCGGTTTTGTGGGCTTCGGAATCCTTGATCGGGTAAAATATGCGCTCTTTCTGCACTCTCACGTTCCACTCACGGTACTTCTTCCGCATCCTTGCGACGTTGCGCTTGATATACCAGCCGGCTGCGATGCGCGCGTCGCCGATGGTCTGATAGGATCCGAGAATATGGCGCTCTCCGAAGGCGCTATCGTCCTCGAAGCAATACTCTACCACAACGTATCGAACGTTCCTAAACGTTTGCTTCTGAGATTCTTCCATGATGTCTCCTCAAAATATAAAGGAAAAGCCCTTGTACGGACTCTTCCTTATTAGATTAGATCTTCTTGACAATCGGCAACGTTCTCGTCAACAATTTATAAGCTGTACTCGTGATCGCTCCGGTCTCTTCAAACTTCATGACTGCGTACGCCAGCACGCCGAACGCACCCACGTTCACGATGACGCCTCCGAAGTTTGCGACATGGCCAATGATCTTGTCTGCGAAATCCTTGTTCTGCCCCGCTTTCTGCAATCGGATTCTCTCGGCTTTATCGGCTTCTTCCGAAATATACTTTCGATCATCCTCTATCATGCGGATCGCTGCGGATTGCTCTTCAAGCTCCAACCTGTACAGCTTCGAAATATCATCGATCAACTTGGATCTGCGCTCGTCATCGGCAGACATGCCATTGAGCTCCTCGAGTTCCTTCTTGATCTCTTCATTCAGCTTCTCTCTTATTGGTTTCATGTTTCCTCCTTTGTCTCGAAACCCTATCCATAATAGGAAGTGTTATTTTCGCGGAGATAGTCTTCCTGAACAACCTCTAGCGTGACCGTGCTCCTTCCCTTCAGCGTATAAGGACTTTTATCCAATTCCATAAACATATACGGTCCGTCAGGATCGGAAAAATCGACGATGAGTTTGCCGTCGACGTTTTTCGGCTTACGCCACGATTTGAAATATAATAGGAAGAACAGCGCAAATACGATGATAGACACGATGGCGATGATAAGGTCGGAAAGATACATGATAATCTCCTTTCAAAATATAAAGGAAGAGCCCTTGCTAGGACTCCTCCTTATCGGATTAGAATTTAACTTCTTCAGCGTGATCGTTCAAGATCTTCCAATATTCGGAATGCATCTCAGGGCAATATTTGTTTCCAAGCTGGCCTATGGCACGAGCAGTTCTATCACCAAACCAATATACTCCGTCTTTGTATCCTAAAGCATACCCGACGACGCCTACGGTAACGATAGTTCCGCATACAATGCCAAAAGCATGCTTTTCAGCAAAGCTTTGCACCTTTTCTCCTGCACTTTCGAATTTCTTTTTGATATTGAACATTTTGACTCCTTTCAGTCATACATCCAACCCTTCATAAAAGCGATTGTATTTTTCGCGAAAAAGGAAGAGCCCTTGTTCGGACTCGACCTTTTGAAGTTCGCTACTTCAACAAGATCTCCTTGAGGACTTCCTCGGTGTCGATCTCGATCGTGAACGTCTCCTTGCTCTTGATGATCTCGACGATATCCTTGGCCGTGAACTCCTCCCTAAGCTGTTCATCCTGAACATCGTACAACAGGCATATCACGTCATTGATAGCCGTTCCGTATCCGGACTTCCAGTAGAAAGAAGTGCTTGGCCCTCGCTCATCGTTTCTCTCATCGAGATCGTTCAACTTCTCGATCAAATCTTTAACCAGCATAGTCTTTCCTTTCTCTTGTCGAGGCCCCATTACCTCATAAAAGAGCCTGCAAATATCGCGAAAAGGAAAAGTCCTTGTTAGGACTAATCCTTTTTGAAGTTAGAGAATCGTGAGCATGTACTCAAGTTTCCCCTTCAGACCGGCAAGCTCTATCCGATGCTCAAGCAATGCGAACAGACTGTCTTCAAGCCCGAACTTGGCGGCTTCTTCCATTTCGCGTTCGCACTTTAAAATCTGCGAGTCGCAATCGTCGAGCAGTTCTCTTGCTTCGTCGCAAGTGGGAATATTCATTTTTAATCCTTTCTCTCGATTTAACTTCCGTAAAAGGAGTTGAAAACATCGCGAAAAAGGAAAAGGACTTGTAACGCCCAATTCCTTTGAGGCTCCTATTTTTGATTTTTGATTATCCCGTCAACGTTAAAATCCAAGTAAATCGCATCAGCATCTCGATCGATATTATCCGGAATTAAACTAAGCTGAATGTATCCATCACCATCAGGATTATTAAGATCCCATCCGATGTTTTCGAAATCATCATCCTCATCTTTAACGAATCCTAAAGATTCAAAAAATTCATAGACTTCGTTAAGATATACATGACCTCTATCACACAACAGACAGTTAAAATATCCCTCAGCAGCACGTATAAATTCTCTTGTCTGTTCAATTCCGAAATTTGAATCCCCATTTACGTTATTTGAATCAAACGTTTTTTTGTAAATACTCATTTTCAAATCCTTTCTCTAGTTTTTACCTCATAAAAGAGCCTGCAAATATCGCGAAGGACAAAAAGAAGAGACCCTGCGAATATCGCAAGATCCCTCCCTTTGGAATAGCCTATGAGATCAGCTTATCCAGCTCCTCCTGTTCGTAGCGAATTTCGCCTTCGTCCTCGGTGATGCGATCTTCGAGATACTTGATCAGATACTTGCAGTAAGCCTTGGCAAGAACATCGTCCTCGGCCTCGGATGCGATACTGTTGTCACAATGATCAACAAGATCGTTCCGAAGCCTCACTATGTTTTCCCTGCACGTAGTGAACTGCTCGATTCTCTGAGCGTAGAACTCGATCGCGTCCTTGCGGTCCCGAATCTCGTTCTCTCGAACAGTGTAGTCGTTCATGGTTTCTCCTTTTCTCGTCGACTACTACTCCATAAAAGTCTTTGTTTTTTTTCGCGAGGACAAAAAAGAAGAGACCCTGCGAATATCGCAAGATCCCTTCTTAGAACTACTCAGCTGGCTTTTCAGACCCGATGCCCTCGAGAGCATCAAGCCAATTGGACGTCACGCCGATCGCCTTGAAGGCCGAATATGCGATCTGAACGCCGCCGATGACGCCGAACACCCACGTAGCGAGCGTCTCGGGAGTCGGGGCGCCTGCGATGATGCCGGCGCAGATGCCGACCACGGCGGACATGACGATGGCGATCCAGCGCTTGGCATCGGCAGACCAGCTTGCTTTTTTGCAGAGGTTGACGATATAGGGCAGCACGACGCAGACTACGACCGCTGCCGCGGGGGTGACCCATTCCATAGATCATTCTCCTTTTCCGTAAATATAGCTTTTCGCGCCAGGCTCGTTTCCGTCCGCGAGCTCAAGGTACTTGTCAATATACCATTTGGCTTTTCGGATGTCCTCGACGCCGTTTTTGCGCGAATGCCTCCAGATGTACTTGAAAGCGTTGCACAGGCAGAAGTCCATGGTCTCTACCGCTCCTTGCGATACGATCATGGCGTCTATGCACTCGATGCCTTCCGTCTCGTAATGGGGCGGATGGTTGACCATGTCTTGCGTCATGCGGCTCCTCTCATGATTTGCTCGATGCGATACGGCACGACCTCGATTGCTGCCTCACCCAAAACAGAATACGCAGCCGAGAATATAGCGAGCCCGTAATCCGCGATGAGATTGCAGGCCCACTCCTCCATCTCGGCTCGATATTCCGGTCTGGCCATTCTGCGAATATCCTCCAAGAGACCGAAGCTGAACAGCGCGCAGTGCCCGATCTCGTGCAAAAGGACTCGAAGCAGCATGCCTCCTGTCAGATCGCTGGAGATTCGCACCGTACGATCGGTCGGATCCGTTGTGGCGAGAGTATGGTCTCCTTCTCGGTCGATAAGCAACGAATCCATCGGATCCACGAATTCCACCGCCCAGAAATATCCGTTAAGGGTGAAGCCGCCCATCTTAGTTCATCTCGCCCATGAGCTTGGTAAGATCGGTCTTCATCTTCTGACGAAGCTCGGGATCGGCCTCTCGCCAGATCTCCTTGAAGGTGGCGATCGCCTCGTTCATATGATGCTCGGCGTGCTCC
>ERZ1643251.2326-NODE-2326-length-19554-cov-6.071799_pt1 | contig 19554 bp, 18 predicted proteins | sample MGYA00579261_ERZ1643251 | MGnify/ENA primary metagenome ERZ1643251 (study PRJEB29033, sample SAMEA4952267) | chicken gut metagenome | biome: Broiler Chicken; feature: Gastrointestinal Tract; material: Caecum | place: Ireland | collected 2018 | study: Broiler... | reverse complement strand
TTGTGTCCATTTTTGGGGGGACAGTTCAACTCCTAACTCCTAACTCCTAACTCCTCACTCCTAACTTGTCCCGCGTGTCAACAACACCCATGCAATAATATAATGATAACAGCACAAACTCGTTGGAGGTGTTGGCTTGAGTGATTTGATTGAAATTTTCGCGGCGGTGCTCGCCGCTTTTGGTATCGTGTCGCTTTTTGAAAGGCTGAAGCTAGCTTTGATGTATCCGAAAAAGCTGCGGCGAATGCTGCATTTAGCAGTTATATATAATGATGACGTCGAGCTTACCGACGAGCTTAGATCGTATGTAAAATATCTCGCGCGAGAGCAGAAAATTTCGGACGGCAGGTTGATTATTATCACCAAAAGTGGTATAATTGATAATATACGCATCCCGTCCAGCGGCGGGGTGGAAATTGTACGATGTCGGGAGGACAATGCCGGTGGCACAGACTGATATGACAAACGAAAACAGATTCGTCACTCTCGGCGGGACTGTGGAAAATGTAATATTCAGAAACGATGAGAACGGCTATACAGTGTTCGATATGTCGGTCGATGAGGCCAACGACGAGACCGGAAGCGAGATTGTGACCGCCTGCGGTATAGTGCCGGACACAAATGTAGGCGAGCGGCTGGTTATCACCGGAGAGTGGACAATAACCAAAAACTGGGGACGACAGTTCAAAATCGCATATTACCAAAAGAGCCTGCCGTCGAACGAAAACGATATACTCCGTTACCTGTCCGGACGCGCGGTCAAGGGCATAGGTCCCAAGACCGCGCAGCGTCTCGTCGAGAAGTTCGGCGCAGACACGTTCGACGTACTCGAAAATCATCCCGAATGGCTCGAGAACATACCCGGGATCAACGCTGCAAAGGCGCGCGAGATCTCCGAGTCGTTCAGGCAGCAATCCGGCGTGCGTGAGCTGATGATGCTCTGCCGCGAGTATCTGACGTCGTCGATGTCGATGAAGATATACAAAAAATGGGGCACATCGTCGGTCGAGATTATACAACGCAATCCCTACCGGCTCTGCGAGGATTTCGACGGTATCGGCTTCGAGAAAGCCGACCGGCTCGCGCGCTTTTTAGGTGTCGGCGACGATTCGCCCTTCCGACTGATGAGCGGGATACGTTATGTATTGTCGGAGGCCGCGCGCTCAGGCGGACACGCCTTCCTGCCGCGGGAGAAGCTGATCTCAGTCGCGGCGCAGACGCTCGGCGTCGATATGGGCAAGACTGCCGACGCGGTGCGCCAATTGACCGACGAAAAAAAGCTCGTTGAGGTCAAAATCGGCAATATAGACGCAGTGTACGACGTGATTGTGATGAATGTAGAGCGTGACATCGAGAACAAGCTTGATCTGCTCGAGCGGCTTTGCCCGGGACTTGACGCGGGCGATGTTGAACGGATGATAATGAGAATTGAGCTCGAGGAGGACAAGCAATACGCGCCGATGCAGAAAAGAGCGATAACCGACGCGCTTTGCGGCGGCGTCATGGTGCTGACCGGCGGACCCGGCACCGGCAAGACTACGGTCATCCGCGCGCTGATACGGCTGTTCGGAGAGCTCGGGCTCAAGGTCGCGCTCGCGGCTCCGACCGGACGCGCGGCGAAGCGTATGTCCGAGGCGACGCAGTGCGAAGCCAAGACGATACACCGACTGCTCGAGACCGAATTCTCGGACGCGGACGGCGAGTCGGGGGTGCGCGACCGATTCCGCAAGAACGAGAACGACCTGCTTTCGGAGGATGTGATCATCATCGACGAGGCGTCGATGATAGATATGTACCTGTGCGACTCGCTGCTCAAGGCTATAAAGCCGGGCGCGAGACTCGTGCTGATCGGCGACTCTGACCAGCTGCCGTCAGTCGGGGCGGGCAATGTGCTATGCGATATTATCGCGTCCGAGCGATTCCGTGTGGTGCGGCTTTGCGAGGTGTTCAGGCAGGCGAGCGAAAGTCTGATTATCACGAACGCTCACCGTATCAACAACGGCGAGTATCCGGTGCTGAATTCTACTACCGGCGACTTTTTCTTCCTCGCGCGGTCGACCGACGATGAGATTTCGGACACGATCGCTGACCTATGCGCGCGCAGGCTGCCGAAAAGCTACGGTGAAAAGGCGACCGAGGGCATACAGGTGATCTCGCCGTCAAGGCGCGGCGTCGCAGGAACCGAGACGTTGAACCGGGCTTTGCAGCAGTCGCTGAACCCGCCGGTCCGCCGACGACGCGAAAAGAAATTCCGCGACATAGTCTTCCGCGAGGGCGATCGGGTGATGCAGATAAAGAACGACTACGACCTTTGCTGGGAGCGCGACGGTGAGAGCGGCAGCGGTGTGTTCAACGGCGACATCGGCATAATCGAGACTATCAATGACGGCGCGGAGGAGATGATTGTCACGTTCGATGACCGGACGGTGATCTACGACTACTCAAAGCTCGAGGAGCTCGACCTCGCCTACGCTATTACGGTACACAAGAGTCAGGGCAGCGAGTACCCGTTTGTGATAATTCCGATGTACCGCTCCTGCCCGAAGCAGCTGCTTACGCGGAATTTACTCTATACCGCGGTGACGCGGGCGCGCCGCATGGTGATAATGGTAGGCAGTCCGCAGGTGGTCGCTGAAATGGTCGACAACAACCGTCAGGTGATGAGGTATACGGGACTCTTCAAGCTGGCGGATAAATAAAGCAGAGGCAACTATGAGACGACTTCTTGATATGGTGTTTTGCGAGCGCTGCGCGTTGTGTGGCGAGCCGGTAGAGTATGGGCGCGCCTCGCCGTTCTGTCGCATATGTCAAGTCAAATGGGAGAGCGAGAAGTTTCAGCTGCGGTCGTTTGACGGCGAGCTTGCGGCATTCGATTTCCCGAGCGTCGACAGCGGGCGTCCGCCGATGCGCGTAATCTGCACTGTCGCGTACGACCCTACCAATCACGATACGGCGGCGTCCGGTCTCATCTTCAAGCTCAAGCACAACGCGACCCGCCGGGTCATCGACTTCACCGCGGACGAGCTTGTATCGCTGCTTGTATCGGCACTGCCGGATATACGCGACGGGCAGGATAAGTCAGAGCTGATTGTCACTTATGTGCCGAGACGGCGCGAGTCTATCGGTCAGTATGGCTACGATCACATGAAGCTCTGCGCACAGGCTGTCGCAAAGCGTATAAAGCTGCGCTGTATCGAACTGCTGAAACGCCGCGGCTCATCGAGCGAACAGAAGCAACTCGGCCGCCGCGACCGAATCGAAAACGCGACGACGTCGATATACATAAACAAGAATTACAACTGTAACGGCAAGACGATAATTCTGCTTGACGACATAGTCACCACCGGCGCGTCGCTGAACGCCTGCACCGAGCTGCTCTACGGCTCCGGCGCGAGACTTGTGATAACCGCCGCGCTCGCGGTGACGCGGCGGAAGCTGTAGCCGGTGCAAGCGGGCGCGTTTCTGATATATTGAACGAACTCGATTTCATTTGACAAATATGTCTCGGTAATGAACCGATATTCGTTTGGCAATATATCTCGGTGTCAAATGGGCTCGGGCTGAATACACTGTTAACAGGGCGCGGGTCTTCGCGATACATATGCTTACGCGCCTGACAGCAATATGCTGACAGCGAGAAGCTGACAGCGAAAGGATTTGATCTGACGTGATTGAAAATTACCCGAAATATCCGGTCGAGCTGATATATATTCCCGATTCCGGCATGATGCGCGAGCGTACTTCTGACTCGAACAAAGCGCGTGGGGCGGCTTCTGATTATATGGGGCGGGGCGCGGTCTCCGATATAAATATGCCGCGCGGTTTTGCTTCTGAATCAAATAGTCTTAATCTTGCAAAAAACTCTGATAACCGCGACTTTACACTTAAAACTGACCTTGACCACATTCCCGAACGCAGACAGCCTTATGTTTATGACGACAGCGTTATATTCCAAAACGGCGCCGAATATGACATGAAAAGCGGTCACGGCAGCGGCTTCGCGCATGACAATTTCATCTACGACGTCGATATCGTGCGCGGCGACTCGATTGATCCGTGACGCATAAGCGCCGAAAACGCTGATTTTATACGGCTTTATTCGATCTCGTGACGAAATTGCACAAGTATGTTACCAAAAATTCGTCATAATGCTACTTTACAAATCGGCGCGTTTCGTGTATAATATATCTCGCCATTAATTTCGGCAGGAATCGACAGGGAACCGAGGTGATGATGGCGTGGTAAGACTATATGAATAAACGGCTTTGCGGAATATCAAGCTTATGATATCACCGCGCAGAGCCGTTTTTTCATCGTTATGACTTTTTATGATATGTTTTGCAAAATACGGCAGTTGAGCTTTCGGGACGCAAAATTCGCCGGTATACTATATTATTATGCGGTTCCCTTTGTTTTATGCCGTTATACGGTCACAAACGCATTGATTGCGTTCGCCGCGCGGCAGCGAATAGCCAATTATTGATAAAATATTAATAATTCTTAAAATATGAGCTTTCCCTGTGGAAATAGTGCGGTTAATGTGCTATAATATTACGTAACATAGCGATTGAAGATAACGCCTGCATTTTATAATTATAGTAATAAAGAAACGCTTTGCTTGCGCGAAGCTATAATCATGTTATAAATATAAATAATATCAACCGGACAAATATAAAACGACCGTAAAGCGGCGCTTATATATTCGATTCCGGCGAAGCGTTTTTTGAGAAAGGAGTCTTTGTTCTGCCAATTGGACAGTTTCTGCGCGCGCAGAATGCCTCGGCGGAATTTGACATATGCCTAATTATATTGAAAAAATAGACAAAAGAAATCTGCCGGTGGTTCCGCTGCGCGGAATAGTCGTGTTTCCGCAGAACCTGTCCAGTATAGAGCTCACCGGTGAGACCGCGCTCGCCGCGCTTGACGCCGCGTCAAAGAGCGACGGGGTCGCGTTTTTTGTGCTGCAAAAGGATTATTCGGTCGAAAATCCCAAGACCGATAATCTTAACGAAATGGGCACGGTCGCGAAAATCAAGCAGACAATCAAGACAAACGATAAGGCAAGACGCGTGATTCTCGAGGGAATCAACCGCGCCGTTATTTCATCTGCCGAGAAAAAAGGCGCGCTGATAAACGCCGAGGTGCTGATAAAATGGACGCAGTCGGACGACAACGGCGGACTGCGCGGCGAGGCGTATATGCGCGAGGCGGTCGACGCGTTCGAAAAGCTGGTCGCGTATATGCCAAAGCTGTCGAGCGAGGTGTCGGTGGCGGTCAAATCGATAAAGCAGCTCGGTATGCTGTCCGATTTCATCGGATGTCACGTACTTGTGCGCCCCGAGGACAAACAGAAGATACTCGAGGCGGTCGACCCGATGAAGCGCATCCAGCTGTTGATTACGATTATGTATGAGGAGCAGGATCTGCTCAGCGCTGAACTCGACATACACAAAAAGGTGCAGGAGAGACTCAACAAGAATCAGCGCGAGTACTTCTTGCGCGAACAGCTTAAGGTGATTCGCAGCGAGCTCGGCGACGACACCGCGTCCGAGACGGAGGAGTATCTCGAAAAAATCAAGGCGGCGCGTCTGCCGGAAGATATCGAGAAGAAGCTGACAAAGGAAGTTTCTCGGATGTCGAAGAACCCGTTCGGTTCAGCCGAGAGCGCGGTGCTTAGAAACTGGCTCGACACCTGTCTCGAATTTCCGTGGACTAAGCTGTCGCGCGACCGCAATGACGTCAAGCGAGCCGCGAAGATTCTCGATGAGGATCACGACGGACTTGAAAAGGTCAAGGAGCGTATACTCGAATTTCTGGCGGTGCGTCAGCTGACGACCAACTTGAATACGCAGATCATCTGCCTTGTCGGACCTCCCGGCGTCGGCAAGACGTCTATAGGCGCGTCGATCGCGCGCGCGACCGGACGCAAATATGTGCGCGTCTCGCTCGGAGGCGTGCGCGACGAGGCGGAGATACGCGGTCACCGCAAGACCTATGTCGGCGCGATGCCGGGCAGAATCGCCGCCGCGCTGATGCAGGCGGGGACTCGCAATCCGGTGATGCTGCTCGACGAGATAGACAAGCTCGGTCAGGGACCGAACGGAGATCCGGCGGCGGCGCTGCTCGAGGTGCTCGACGGCGAGCAGAACAAGGCCTTCCGCGACCACTTCCTCGAGATACCGGTCGACCTTTCGGAGTGCATATTCATCGCGACCGCCAACACGCTCGAGACGGTGCCGCGCCCGCTTATCGACCGCATGGAGATAATCGAGATGAAGACCTACACGCGCGGCGAGAAGCTGTCGATAGCGAAAAATCATATGATATCGAAGCAGGAGAAGCGCTGTGGTCTGAATCGCCGTCAGCTCAAATTCACCGACGCGGCGGTATATGAAATAATCGATTACTACACGCGCGAGGCGGGAGTACGCAATCTCGAACGCAGCATCGCGTCGGTTTGCCGCAAGGCGGCGCGACAGTTTGTCGAGGTTCCCGAGACCAAGAAGCTCACAGTCGACGCGCCTGATATTGCCGGATATCTCGGAGCGCGCAAGCTGCTTCCCGACCGGATATATGACAGCGACGAGGTCGGCGTCGTGAACGGACTTGCGTATACCGAGCTGGGCGGAGATATGCTGCGGATCGAGGCGCTGGTCTTCGACGGAAGCGGCAAGCTCGAGCTGACCGGCTCGCTCGGCGACGTGATGAAGGAGTCGGCGCACATCGCGGTAAGCTTTGTACGCTCGCGTGCCCGCGAGCTTGGGATCGACCCCGAATTCTACAAAAATAAGGACATACATATACACGTTCCGGAGGGCGCGATACCGAAGGACGGTCCGTCCGCCGGAGTCACGCTGGTCACCGCCGTCGCGAGCGCGCTGTCGGGCATACCGGTGCGCCGCGACCTCGCGATGACCGGGGAGGTGACGCTGCGCGGTCGTGTGCTGGCGATCGGCGGTCTCAGAGAAAAGACGCTCGCCGCGTATTGTGCCGGAGTCAAGACCGTGCTGATACCCGCGGACAACCTGCCGAATCTCGAGGACATCGACCCGGTCGTGCGCCGTGAGCTCGAGTTCATTCCGGTAAAGTCAGCCGACGAGGTGCTTACCCGCGCGTTGGTGCGTCCGGAAACGGTGGTCGGATTCATGCCGATCGCCGACCCGGTCGCGACGTCGGCTGTGATAAGGGAATAAGGCTGCGCAGATACCGCACGGCTGCAGGTACACAGACATAGCGTGATGCGTCTATATATGCACTGCGTACGCGGTGCATATATAGTTAATGATCAACGCTGATATCGGTTTAGTCGGCTGCAGCTAAATACCGCCGTGAGCAATCGAAAGGAACAGATATTAATGCCAATAAACTATAGCAATGTCGAGCTTGCGGTCACAGCCGGACTCAGAGACCAGTTCCCGCGCGACAATATTGTACAGATCGCGCTGTCCGGACGTTCAAATGTCGGCAAGAGCTCGTTTATCAATCGCGTCTGCCAGCGAAAGAATCTGGCGCGCGTGTCAGGGTCTCCCGGCAAGACGATAACTCTGAATTTTTACCTGATCGACAACAGCTTCTACCTTGTCGATCTGCCCGGATACGGCTTCGCGAAGCGTCCGCCCGAGGACAAGCGCCGCTGGTCGGAATTGACAAACTCGTATTTTGTAATGGGGGCGGCGACGGCGGTTATACAGTTCGTCGACCTCAAGGTCGGAGCGACCGCTGACGACGAGCTGATGCTCGATTTCCTCGGCGCGAACCGGATACCGTTCATTGTCGTCGCGACCAAGGCGGACAAGCTCAACAAGACCGAACGCAAAGCCGCGCTCGAGTCGCTTCAAAATAACCGTCTTGTCGGGTCAGCTCCGATAATCCCCTTTTCGGCGCAGAACGGAGAGGGACTCGACGAGTGCAGACGTGAAATATTGTCGCTCGCAGGGGGCATCTGATGTTCGGCTCGATAGATTTTAACAATATAGGACTCTCGATAATGGAGATCGCGACTCGGCTGATTATCGTAATCATTGCGCTGACCGTGCATGAGTACGCACACGGCTGGGTCGCGTGGAAGCTCGGCGACTCGACGGCGAAGTCGAGCGGGCGGCTGTCGCTGAACCCGCTGCGGCATCTCGACCCGATAGGCTTTCTGTGTATGCTCTTCTTTAGGTTCGGCTGGGCACGTCCGGTGCCGATTGACACCCGCAACTTCAAGAATCCGCGACGCGACATGGCGCTGACCGGTCTCGCCGGACCGGTCGCGAATCTGATACTCGCGTTCGTAATACTGATACCCTACGAAATCATCTATTCGCTTGCCGAAGCCGGCGTGTTCAACAATATAAGCGCTTTCGGGGTCAACCTGATCTCGGTTGTGATAAGCTTTGTCGCGAGCTTTCACTTCATGAACATCACGCTCGCGCTGTTCAACTTCTTTCCGGTGCCGCCGCTCGACGGCTCGCGCGTGCTGTACGCGGTTTTGCCTGACAAGTACTATTTCGGTGTGATGAAGTATGAGCGCTACATCTCACTCGGCATAATGCTGCTGCTGGTATTCGGCGTGCTTGACCGCCCGCTGATGTGGCTGTCGAACGCTGTGTCGAACGGCATGATCTGGCTTATCGAATGCCTGCCGTTCTTCGGGTGAGAGACGCGGGAAATGGAAAATCTCAGATATCGACTTGAGAGCTTCGAGGGACCGCTCGATTTGCTTTTGCACTTGGTCGAAAAAAACAAGGTGAAGATCACCGATATCCCGATTGCGCTGATATTCGAGCAATACATGAAGCACATCGAGCTGATGCGGCACATGGACATGGATGTCGCCGGCGAGTTCATCGTGATGGCGAGCGAGCTTATGCTGATAAAAAGCCGGATGCTGCTGCCGCACAGCGAGGAAACAGACGATCCGCGCGCCCGGCTCGCCGCCGCGCTCATTGAGTATCAGCGCATGAAAGCCGCGGCAGGGTATCTCGCCGAGCGTTTCGACGCGTACGCCGGTCGGTTCACAAAGGACACCGACGAGGTGAAGCCGGATACCGATGAGCTTATCGGACAGGACGCCGAGCAGCTCCGGCGCGCGATGCTTTCGCTTCTGAAATCGCTTGACAAGGAGCAAAGCGAAAACGCGGCAAGGCTTTATTCCGAGCGGCCGTTTGAGAAGATACTGCGCGCGCCGATAGTGCCGGTCACGGGCAGGATATTCGGTATTCTGCGCTGTCTTATCCGGCAGGGCGACACGCTGTATACATCGATTCTGCTGACCGCGCGTTCCAAAAGCGAGCTTATCGCGACCTTTCTCGCGATGCTCGAGCTGATAAAGAAAAATCGGGTGACGCTGCGTCCGGTCGGCGAATACGATTTCGGCGATCTGCCGCACGATTACATGGTAATACTCAACCGCGAAAAGCAGATACGGGACGAGCAATGATAAGGCTTCGGGAAATCGAGGCGGTATCTGCCGATAACGGCAGGATTTGTATGACCTGCCAAGGCTGATAATACACACCGCGATCGTGTAATAATTATAAATTAATCAAATTTATCAAATAATATATAACTTCGGCAGTGCAGTCTTGACGCCGGAGAATCGGGCGGGAGAGGATTTAATGGAGCGGGACGAGACACAACTTTGCGGCGAGCTTGAAGCGCTCCTGTTCGCCGCCGGATATCCGGTCAGCTATGAGCGGCTCGCCGAGGTTATGGAAACCGACGTCGAGAATGTCAGAGCCGCCGCGGCGAGACTTTGTGACAGCTGCTCAAAGTCGGGGCGGGGAATACAGCTTATAGATTTTGGCGACTCCTGCCAGCTCTGCACAAAAGAGGAGCACATCGACCGGATACGCGCGCTGCTTTCGGTCAAGCGGGGCGGTAATCTGTCGCGCGCTTCACTCGAGGTGCTCGCGATCATCGCTTATCATCAGCCGGTGACAAAATCCTATATCGAGCAAATCCGCGGAATAGATTCGACATACGCGGTCAATAATCTGACAGATAAACAGCTGATTGAAGTCTGCGGTCGGCTTGACGCTCCCGGACGACCGGCGCTCTACCGTACGAATGAGAATTTCCTGCGCCTGTTTGGGCTGTCGTCGATTGTTGATTTGCCGCCGATCGAGGTGTTCGGCGTACCGGAATCGACCGAGGCTATCGCGGACGAAGCCGGCAAAGATACTCCGGATGCCGCGCCCACCTCTGCGATGGACGATATCGGCGATACTCAATGAATAAAATTTTTCGCGGATATCATAATTTTACACGTCGAGGTCAAAATAAACGGAGGCGATGATTTTGGGATTTCTGATAGCTGCTGCGCTGATCCTGCTATTATTGTGTCTTCGTCTGTCACTGCGGGTTGTCGTTGGAGACAGCTTTGCGCTTTATGCCTGTGTCGGTCTATTCAAATTTCGCATCTATCCTAAACGCGAAAAAATCCTGCGCCTGCGGGATTACGACATCGCACGATTCAGACGCGGCAGGCTCTCATCCAAAAAGAAGCGTTCGGGCTCAAAGCCCGAAGGAAAGAAAAAAGCTCCCGCAAAAGCCGCGCCGACCGAAGACGAAAGTGAGGAATCTCTCTCCGACCTCATCGACCGCCTGACCCGAACCATCTCGGCTTTTGGCGGATATTTCGGTGGTCGGTTGCGGATACGGCTGCGGCGGCTCGTAATCGTCATAGGCACGAGCGACCCCGCTATGACCGCGATTGTATATGGCGCGGCGCTGGGAGCTGCGCAGACGATCTACGGTCTGCTCTGCGAAGCCGGCACGATAAGCTCGGGCGGCGGTGTCTTTGACGTCATTCCCGACTTCACCGCTGAAAAATCGCGTATCGACGCGGATATCACGCTGTCATTGACGCTGAGACAGCTCATAATGACCGCGATACACACATTGATTGCCTACCTGCGCGATCCGGCGGACGACAACGCCTGACCGTCAGGAGTATATATAAAATAAACGCTATTTATAAGGAGACATTAAAAATGGCTGAAAATAAACTCACCGAAATCATCTCGGCTTCACTTGAACAGATAAAGCAGGTCGTGGACGCGAATACCATCATCGGAAATCCCATCACGACGCCGAACGGCACGACGATTATCCCCGTTTCAAAGGTCACGGTCGGCTTCGCGTCGGGCGGACTCGATTATCTCGGTAAAAACATGAAGAAGGTTGCGGACGCAGCGGCAAAGCCCGGGTCGCTCCAGACCAATTTCGGCGGCGGCGGTGGTACCGGAGTGTCAGTGCAGCCGGTCGGTTTCCTTGTCGTGGGTCCGACAGGCGAGGTCGAGCTACTGAATGTCGGCGTTTCGACTCCCGAGGCGGACAGGATCGAGTCTATCAGCAATATAATTGAAAAATCGCCTGATCTTATTTCTAAAATTGCCGCGATTTTCCGAAAGGAATCGAAAAAGGAAAGCGTTGACGAAAAGCCCGAGCCTGCCGCTGCCGAGGAAGCTAAGTAATCAGAGGCAGAGGAGCAATATATTACCTGGAATAAGATTTCATCCTGTTGAAAAAACTCTATATGAGTTTATAAAAAGCGCGTGCCTTTTGGCTTCGCTTTGACAGGAGGAATTTTAGTGCGAAACAAAATCGCGGCGGTATTGCTGATACTGCCGCTGTGTATATCCGATATCAGCGCGTCTCTCTCCGCGGCTGACGCCACTGATGTGACCGAAGCGGCTGCAGCCTCGGCGGATGGGCTTTCGGTCAGCGCCGAGTCGGCGATTGTGCTCGAAGCCACGACCGGCGACGTCGTGTTTGAAAAGGACGCGGACACCCACCGTCCGATGGCAAGCACTACAAAGATAATGACCGCGATTACCGCGCTTGAAGCCGGCGACCTTGACAAAAAGGTGTCTGTTCCCGCGGAGGCGGTCGGGGTCGAGGGCTCGTCGGTATATCTCGAAAAGGGAGATTCGCTGTCCCTATACGACCTCGTCTGGGCTTTGATGCTTGAGAGCGCGAACGACGCCGCGGCGGCGATCGCGATTGAGGTGGCCGGCTCGATTGAAGCCTTTGCTGAGCTGATGAATGAGAAAGCCGCCGAGATCGAACTTTGTGACACGCATTTCACGAATCCGCACGGTCTTGACAACGAGGATCACTACACTACCGCGCGCGACCTTGCGCGCCTCGCGGTATACGCGCTGAAAAACGAGAAGTTCGCCGAAATAGTTTCGACCTACAAAAAGACGGTCGAGATCGACGGCGAGACTCGTTATTTATTAAATCACAACAAAATGCTCAAGCTCTACGATGGCGCGATCGGCGTCAAGACCGGCTACACAAAGCGCAGCGGACGCTGTCTCGTTTCGGCTGCCGAGCGGGACGGGGTGCGGCTCGTCGCGGTGACGCTGAACGCTCCGGACGATTGGCGCGACCACACCGCGATGCTTGACGCCGGCTTCGAGTGCTTCGAGCGGCGCGAGCTGATACGCGAGGGCGAATCGGTTTTTATTGTGCCCTGCATCGGAAGCGAAAAGGGCGAGGTTTTACTATCAAGCCACGACGCTCTAAGCGCGGTGGTAAGGAAGAATACCCCGGATATTACCCGCAGAATAGAGCTTCCGCGCTATATGTGGGCTCCGGTCGAAGCGGGGGACATGGTCGGACGGATCGTATTTTCGCAGCACGGCGTCGATATCGGAGAGGTGCCGATTTTCGCGGATGAGACCGTGGAGAGGGTAGTCTACAAAAAGGGACTGCTTGAGCGGCTGTTCGGCTGAATTGTCTGGCAGCTCGGCGGCGATTTGCGGTGCGGTCTCTTTGTGTATAGTGACTTGGCTTCGTTTTTTTGACTTGAAAGGAATCAAATGGCAGAAATCCGCATACAAAAATTCTTATCCGACGCCGGCGTTGTCAGCCGGCGCGCCGCTGAGCGCGAGATACTTCGCAGCGGCGTCAAGGTCAACGGGCATTGCGCCGAAATCGGGCAGAAAATCGATCCCGAGCGCGACACTGTAGAATATCTCGGACGTATCGTGAAGTCAGATTTCAAGCGATACGTCTACATAATGCTGAACAAGCCGCGCGGTTACGTCACGACAATGTCGGACGAGCGCGGCAGACCGACGGTCGCCGAGCTCTGTGAATCGGTAGGCGAGCGGATATATCCGGTCGGTCGGCTCGATATGGATTCGGACGGGCTGCTAATTTTGACAAACGACGGCGAGCTCGCGAACAAGCTGACCCATCCGCGCCACTCAATACCGAAGATTTACAACGTCGAGGTGCGCGGAAGAATTGACACGGATACGATCAAGCGTCTGTCAGCTCCGATGACAATTGACGGATATAAAATACAACCGGTCAAGGTCACAATCGCCGAAATGAAAAAAAGTCCGCGTAACGATACGACGATTCTGCAAATGGAGCTATACGAGGGGCGCAATCGTCAGATACGAAAGATGTGCGAGAGTGTCGGAGTTGATATTATCCGCCTGACCCGGGTCGCGATAGGCAATATCGCGCTTGGCAATCTGAAATCGGGCGATTTCCGATATCTCACACGAAGTCAGGTCGAGTATTTGAAAAACTGTTAAAAGAGGACGCGATTTTATGCTTATAATCAAACCGATACAGGAAAAAAAGGAGCAGGAGGAGTTCTGCGCGCTCTGCGGCTGCGAATACGACGTGGACTGTCTCGCATATGCGGCGTTCATCGATGAGAGATTAGTCGGCGTCTGCCAGTTCATCTACCGCACTGACGGCGCGCATATAGTCTCGCTGCGTCAGGCGAGGGGGGAGGACGACCTCGACGCGCTGTTTATAATGGGGCGTCAGGCGATGAACTTCATCGACCTGTCGGGAACACGCAAGGCGTGGTACGACGACGTCACTGACGGCATGACCGCTGACTTTATCTATAGACTGGGCTTTGACAAGCGGGACGACGGCAACGGCGGCACAGCATATTTTGTCGACCTCACCGGATTTTTTGAAAATCCCTGCGCGCACGGCAAAGCCGGTTCGGCGACATCGGACGAGTGAAGCTATCGATGTAAGGTCTGATATATTATTTGTCAGATTCAGGCTCTGCAATTAATATATAAGGCATATATTATATTAAGGATACTATTTGTATGAAATTATCAAAATTCCTCTCGCTGCTGCTGTCGTCAATACTGCTTGTCGGCTGCGGCGGTCCGCAACACAGCAATACATACGATATCGACGCGCCCGACCCGAACGCGACGCGCGTCTTTGCGCCCGGTATTACCGAGGACGACCTTTCGGACAGCTCGTCGACTGACACCGACGGCACCGAATCGAGTACAGCCGAAACGAATACGAACGAATCCTCTACCGCGGATACGGGCGATACCGAACCGAATACGCAGCCGTCGGACGAGGTTCGAATCAAATTTCTCGCGGCGGGAGACAATATCATACACGAAAATGTGTTCATCGACGCGAAGAATCGCGCGGGAGACGGCGAGGACTACAATTTCTACGATATGTATGTCGATATCAAGGATTTTGTGAATACAGCCGATCTGAAGTTCGTAAATCAGGAGACCCCGCTCGGTGGAGCGGAGCTCGGATATTCGGGCTATCCGAATTTCAACGGTCCTCAGGAGGCTGGAGAGGCGCTCGTTGACATCGGCTTCAACATCGTCAACATCGCGACGAATCATATGCTCGACAAGAAGGAAGCCGGACTTATCGGCAGCATCGACTTCTGGAACAGCCAGCCGGTGACTCTGCTCGGCGGGCATTACAACAAGGACGATTATGAAAACATCCGTGTCATCGAGCAGGATGGTGTGAAAATCGCGTTTATTTCCTACACCTACGGACTTAACGGCATGACCTTGTCCGCATCGAGCGAGCTATACATTCCGCTGATTGACGAAGCCGAGATCGTGCGCATGGTCGACAAAGCGGAGACGCTCGCCGATATGGTATTCGTCGTCATGCACTGGGGCGACGAAAACAAATTTACCGCGTCAGCCGAACAGAAGCAGCTCGCGTCCGCGATTTCGGCTGCCGGCGCCGCCGCTATAATCGGTATGCACTCGCACACGGTTCAGCCGGTGGAGTGGATAGACAACGCCGACGGCAGCCGCACGCTCGTGATATATTCGCTCGGCAATTTGATTTCGACGATGCTCGACAACTTCAACATGGTCGGAGGTATAGTCACGTTCGACATAGTCGAGAAAGACGGCGTCTGCTCAATCGAGAACCCGATATTCAACCCGACTGTGACACACTATGACAAGGATCGCTTGAATTTGCAGGTATATATGCTCGAGGACTACACCGAGGAGCTTGCCGCGTCGCATGGCACTTCGAGCTGGGGAACAGACAAGCGCTTTTCGCTCGACATCGCCAAGGGATTCGTGACAAGCACGATTTCACCGGAGTTTTTACCGGATTTTCTAAAATAGTAAAAATTGAATTTGACTGAACCGAAATCCGGTATAGCCGCCTTTTCGGCAGCCGTCGGAGGACAAAGGTATGCTGGACAGCTTTATTTACAGTATAAACATAATCGCGCCGATATTCATAATTGTCGTGCTTGGCGCGCTGCTCAAGCACGCGAAGTTCATGAGCGACGACTTTCTCGCGGTCTGCGACCGACTGGTGTTCAAAATCTGTCTGCCCAGCCTGCTGTTTATCGATATCGCGACCGCGAATATCTCTGACAATATAGATTTCGGACTGATAGTATTCTGCATTGTCGCGGTTGTGCTCTCGTTCCTGCTGCCCTGCTTCATTGTTCCGATTTTTGTAAAGGACAACGCGAAGCGCGGCGCGTTCATACAGGGAATGTACCGCTCGAACGCCGCGATTCTCGGAATGACGCTCGCCGAGAGTATGTTTGGCGACGAGGGCAGCACGACTATCGCGATGATACTGCCGTTCATTGTAACCTTGTTCAATGTGTTCGCGGTGATAATACTAAGCCTGTACGCGCCGGCTGACGTTAAGCTCACGCATTCCGAATTGATAAAACGGATTGTCAAAACGATAGTGACAAATCCGCTTATTATCTCAATTGTGCTCGCGCTGCTCTGGAGACTTACCGGAATTACGCTGCCGACGCTGGTCGACAAGTCGCTCAACTACCTTGCGGATATGTCTATGCCGCTCGCGCTGCTGAGTCTCGGCGCAAACTTTACGTTTGAGTCGCTGCGCGGTCGCGTCGGGCTTGCTATCACATCGTCAGCGCTGAAGACGATTGTCGTGCCCGGGCTAACCGTAGCCGCGGCGATACTGCTCGGTTACCGCGGCGTCGGACTCGGCGTCGTGTTCATCATTTTCGGCGGACCGGCTGCGGTTTCGAGCTACATAATGGCAAAGCAGATGAAGTCCGACTACGAGCTCGCGTCGCAGATACTTCTGATATCGACGCTGATGAGCCTGTTCACGCTGTTCCTCGGAATATTCGTTCTCAAAGCCGCCGGACTCATCTGACAATTATAAGAAATGATACTGATAATATATAAGAAATGATACTGATAATAGCTGAAAAGCCGTCGCTTGCCAGGACGATAGCGGCGGCACTCGGTGAGCGGCAGACTAAGGGCAGCGGCTTCATCTCGGTCGGGCAGTACATTGTGACCTGGGCGTTCGGGCATCTGTTCTCGCTCGCGGACATCGAATACTACAATCCGCGTTCAGGCGGCGAGGGGTGGACGCTCGAAAATCTCCCCTGCTTTCCCGAACGCTTCCACTTCGAGCTGCGAGCTGACTCGAAGCAGTCGAGCAGCAAGCCGGCGTCCGGAAAAAGGCGCGGCTCGGTTAAGACCGCAAAAGCTGAAAAAACCGATACAAACGACACACCGCAGGTGAAAAATTACCCAACCGACGACAGTATCGCAAAGCAGTTTGAAACGATTCGGGCGCTCTGCCTGCGCGACGACGTCGACACCATTGTTAATGCCGGCGACTCGGACCGAGAGGGCGAGATAATCGTCCGGCTTTGCATAATCAATTCGTTCAAACAAAACAGCAATGTGACCGATTACAGTGATAGCCTTGCACAGGGCAAGCGGCTCTGCCGGCTCTGGCTGCCCGACCAGATGCCCGAGACGATACGTTCCGCGGTTGCCGAGCTGCGCGGTGAGTCCGAGTTCGACCGGCTCGCGGACGAGGGCTTCGCGCGGACATTTGTCGACTGGCTCTACGGCGTAAACCTGACGCGCTACGCGACACTGCGTTCGGGAATGCTGCTGCGGGTCGGACGGGTGATAGTGCCGATAGTCAAAGCGATATACGACCGCGACCTCGCGATACGCAATTTCAAGCCGGAGAAATACTACGTGCCGTTCTCGAACGAAAAGACAAACGGCGAGACGGTCGAGCTGACATCTAAGCTGAAATTCGACGCGAACAGCTTTGCAGCGGCAAAGGCAAAATGCGACGAATACAACCGGCTCGGCGCGAGGGTCGTCAGCGTCAAGCGCAAAAAGGATAAAATCGGACCGGGCAAGCTCTGGTCGCTGACCAAGCTGCAAAATTATCTAGGCAAGAAATACAAGATGCCGATGACCGAGAGCCTCGAGGTCGTACAGTCGCTGTATGAAAAGGGATTCGTGACCTATCCGCGCACGAACTCGGAGTACCTCGCGACAGCCGAAAAGGAGAGGGTTCAGAAGGTCATAAACGCGGTTGGGGCGGTAGGATATCCGGTCAAATTCAAGGACGGAAAGCAGATTTTCGACGACACGAAGGTCGAGTCGCACTCGGCGCTGACGCCGACAGCGAAGATTCCGTCGAAGGACAAGCTCACGCCTGACGAAGCGAAGGTTTACACGGCGATAATCCGGCGGTTTTGCGCGGTATTCTGCAATAAGGACTGCATAGCCGAAAAGACCGAGCTTGTGATTCGGGTCGGAAATCCGCCCGAAACCGGCGAGGATTTCACGCTGAAAGGGCTGCACATACTCGAGCCGGGCTGGACGAAATACGACGACTACACCGGCAAGGACAAGCTGCTGCCCGCGCTCTCGGAGGGCGACGAGGTAAACATTAATTTTAGTCCGGTCGAAAAGGAGACGACTCCGCCAAAGCACTACACAATCGAGACCCTGAACAACTATCTGAAAAATCCGTTCCGCGACGAGCTTGCCGCGAAGTCTAAGACGAAGCGTGACAACTCGGTCGCGTCTGACGACAATATTGTCGGCGACATGGCTGACGAGGGTGAGGACGACCGCGACGAGTATCGCGCGATATTCGAGGGACTCGAGCTCGGCACCGAGGCTACGCGCACGTCGATAATCGACAACGCGCGAAAGAGCGGATATATAAAGCTGAGCAAGGATGTATACACGATTCTGCCGCACGGCGAATATCTTATCGAATCGCTCGCGCGGATGAACATCGGCATGGATAAATACAAGACCGCGTCGCTCGGACGCGCGCTCAAACGGGTCTATCGCGGCGAGATTACGCCGATGGACGCGGCGAAGCTCGCCGAGCGGGAGATAGCGTCGGTGTTCAGTCAGGACAATCCCGACGGCTGGGCGGGGGACGACGTCGGTGTCTGTCCGCTCTGCGGCGGCAAGGTCGTGCGAAGCCGCTATGGTTACGGCTGCAGCCGCTATCGCGACGGCTGCAAGTTCAAAATCAGCCGACAGATACTCGGGCGTCCGATTTCGCTCGCCGAGGCACAGGCGATACTGAATGGCGGTACGACCGGACAGCTCGACGGTTTCACGTCGAAGAACGGCAAGCCCTTTTCAGCCGCGCTCAAGCTGGTCGGCGGCGAGGTGAAGTTTGACTTTAGCGGCAGCGGCAGATATTCGGACTGGCAGCCCTCTCAACACGCGGTGCAGTCTGAATCCGCGGCGAAGTCTGAATACACGGGAAAGTCTCAACCCGTGGGAGACAAGCCGAAGCTGATACCCGGGATTCCAGTCGACGATACATTCGGATAAAGAAACGGCTGTGCGGTCTCCGCACAGCCGGATTTTCATTTTTTCCTGTCGAACACGAATTTGACACCGTATTTTTTCTCGAATTCATCGAGCGCCGAAAAGTCGCCGCTGGCGGCTTTTTCCTTTGCGTCGGCGAGTTCAATGAGTATAGTCTCAGACTCATCGTCGATATCAATCGGTTTTTCTCTGACATTCTTAAGATCCTCGAGAGTCAGGGCACTTAATTGACGGTAAAATTGGTCTAACTCTTCGAAAGATTCCGAGGATCTGTGAGTGGCAATCAGGACTTCAAATTCCGCGTTGTCCATATCATAGACTTCATACACTTCACTCACATTCTCATCTGGAATAGGCTCGGAATGGGTCATTTTAGTCGTTTCGAGCCATGCACGGTCTGTTTCGGCTTCAGATGATGATTGAGTGTTTGATGTGTTAACCGTGAGATATACTATTACCGCTGTTAACGGCAGTGCGGCGGCTAACAGAATGCGCGATTTTTTCATCTGAATCACCTCATGATATTATTCGCGTAGGGGTTGGTCGCTGTGACAACAGTATACCATAATATATCTGCAATGTCAATATATTTGCTTGAAGATTTATGCGAATTTACAAAATGATTCAGAACATAGCCGAAATCATTTTGCGCAAAAATCAATGT
>ERZ1643251.2324-NODE-2324-length-19558-cov-74.799210_pt1 | contig 19558 bp, 20 predicted proteins | sample MGYA00579261_ERZ1643251 | MGnify/ENA primary metagenome ERZ1643251 (study PRJEB29033, sample SAMEA4952267) | chicken gut metagenome | biome: Broiler Chicken; feature: Gastrointestinal Tract; material: Caecum | place: Ireland | collected 2018 | study: Broiler... | reverse complement strand
ACTAGATTTTTCAATATCTAGACAACTTTTTTATTTACTAACTGTCAAACTTGGGTGAGTAAAAAGAAGAAAGAAAATTAATTTTTTCTTCTTTTTCTCTTCCATATCTAAAAAAATATGTTATAATTTATATATGCACGTGTGGCGGAATGGTAGACGCGGCAGACTCAAAATCTGCAGAAGTTTTCTTCGTGGGGGTTCAAGTCCCTTCACGTGCACCAAAATAAAAATATAAAATTAATTTTAATTATAGAAAAACTAACTACTTTTATAATGGTTAGTTTTCTTTAGTTTATATATTCTTTATTTTTATATGAATCTATTTAAATTATAATTGTTTTTTGATATAATGAATATACTTTGTGAGGTGTAGTAATGAAAAAAGAAAAAAGTTGTGGTTGTATAGTTATTGATAATGATAAAGTGCTTTTAGTTAAACAAAATGATGGACATACAGCATTCCCTAAAGGACATATTGAACAAGGTGAAACTGAAGAAGAGTGTGCACTTAGGGAAACTTTTGAAGAAACTGGACTAAAAGTAAAAATAATTAATGGATATCGCTATACGCAAACTTACTTTGTTAAGCAAGATGTATTAAAAGAAGTGGTTTATTTTTTGGCGGAAAAGAAAGAAGGAACATTAAAAAAACAAGATGAAGAAATTAAATCTTTAGGATTTTATAGTTTTGAAGATGCAATATCCATGATAAGTTATAAAGATACTATTGCCTTATTTTATAAGGTAATTCAAGATATTGAAAAATTAAAATTTGACAACAAATTATAATTATGCTACAATAAGACCTGTCCCTTAAATAAAGGAGAGGTAGTAGTGAAAACAAAGTTTAAAACTCAGATAATAGTAATGTTATTAATATCATTTGTGACATTAAATGTTGATTATTCACGATTAAGTGAAAATGATGAAGAAACAAAAGTTTTAGTAACTTATGCTAGTAAGTTTCAAAAAGCAAACGTTGAAGAGTATACAGTTAGTGTTGCTAATGATATAAAAACAGGACAAGTTGCTAAAGTTGAGCAAGAAGAAGCAGAGAAAAAAGCTGCTGAAGAAGCTAAACAAAAAGCAATAGAAGAAGCTAAAAAAAATAATGTTACATATTATGCTGAAGATAGCGTGGGTACTAATACTAATTTGGAATTGGCCACACAAATTGTAGATTATGCTTTACAGTTTGTTGGAAATCCTTATGTTTATGGCGGAAACAGTTTAACGAATGGAACAGATTGCTCAGGTTTTACTTCACTTGTATTTGCCAACTTTGGAATAAGCTTACCAAGAACATCATATTCACAAGGATATGTTGGAGTATATGTTAATCCTAATAACAGACAAATTGGCGATTTAATTTTGTATGGTTATGATGGACAAATATCTCACGCAGCATTGTATATTGGTAATAATCAAGTAGTACATGCATTAAATTCAAATACCGGTATTGTTGTTACTGATTATAGCATAATGCCAGTAATAACAGTACGCCGAGTTTTGTAGGAACTAGAAAATATAGTTCTTTTTTTTTTAAAAATATGTTATAATTTAATTGGGTGATAGATATGAATTCTAATGAAGTTGGAAAACTCGTTACAAATTTAAAAATGAAAAATGATCAAGATTCTTTTGGAAGCGCTAACTTTTTTTCTGAAGATAGATTGTATAATTATACAATATGTGCAATGATAGATGATTTTCTTTCAGAAAGAAGTGATCAATTTTTTGATCCAGATTCTTTTGTTAGTATTATAAAAAAAGCAAACGGTAAATCATTAGGTAGGGGTATATTTTTTAATTATAATTTTAATGATAATATTATTGAAATTACAATTGATGATATTAAAGACATTAAATATGGTTCTTTAATAAAGGGATGTATTGAAGTTTCAGAAAATGATATTAAACTAAATAATTATATTGTTTATATGGGAATGTCCCCTAAAGTAGTAGATTATGAAATTGGCATAGGAAAACTTTATAAAAAAGATAGATTAAGAATGTTAACCCAATATATGAGAAGAGTTATTTGTGAAAGAAAAGATAATTTATATATTGAAGAAAATATAACTAAAAAAACAAGATAAATAAAAATAGTATTGTAAAAAAAGAGACAAGATTATTGTTTGCTTCTTTTTTTTATGATAAAATAATTCAGGAAGGTTGATAAAATGGCAGCAAAATATGATGAAAGTTCAATTAAAATATTAGAAGGTTTAGAAGCAGTTAGAAAAAGACCGGGTATGTATATAGGATCAACAGATAAAAGAGGATTACATCATTTAGTATGGGAAATAGTAGATAATGGGGTAGATGAAGCATTAAATGGTTATGGTAATCATTTAAAAATAGTTATGCACAAGGATGGAAGTATTAGTGTAACTGACTTTGGGCGTGGGCTTCCAACAGGAATGCATGCTTCAGGGAAATCTACTCCAGAAGTAATATATACTGTTCTTCATGCTGGTGGTAAATTTTCAGAAGGTGGATATAAAGTATCAGGGGGGTTACATGGAGTAGGAGCTTCAGTAGTAAATGCTCTTAGTAGTGTTATGGAAGTAACTACTAGAAGAGATGGTGGCGAATACTATATTAAATTTGAAAATGGTGGTAAAGTAGTTATTCCATTAAAAAAGATTGGAACTACTAATAAAACAGGTACTACTGTTAAATTTAAGCCAGATTCAGAAATATTTCCTGTAACTGTATTTAATTATTCAACAATATGTGAAAGAATGCAAGAATGTGCTTTTCTTGTAAATGGTCTTACTATTGAAATAATTGATGAAATAGGGGGACGAAGTGAAAAATATTTATATGAAAATGGCCTAGAAGCATTTTGTGAATATTTAAATGAAGGAAAGAGTCCAATTCATAAAGTCTTATGTTTTGATAACACAAAGGATAAAATTAATGTATCAGTAGCTATGCAATATACTGATAGTTATGCGGAAAATATAGTATCTTTTGTTAATAATGTAAAAACATCTGATGGTGGTAGCCATGAAGTTGGATTTAAGACAGCACTTACTAAAGTATTAAATGATTATGCCAGAGAAAATGGATTTATAAAAAATAAAGATAAAAGTTTTGAAGGATCTGATGTAAGAGAAGGATTAACTGCTATTATAAGTGTTCAAATACCAGAAGATTTATTACAATTTGAAGGACAAACAAAATCAAAATTAGGAACACCAATAGCAAGAAGTATTGTAGAATCTGTTACAACCGAAAAATTAAAATTCTTTTTAGAAGAAAATAAACAAATTGCTACAAAAATAGTTTCTAAAGCTTTAAAAGGAAAAGAAGCAAGAGAAGCTGCTAGAAAAGCAAGAGAAGAAACAAGAAAAGGAAAAGATAATAAAAAATTAGAAAAAATATTAAGCGGTAAATTAACTCCTGCTCAAACTAAAGATAAAATGGCTAGGGAATTATTTATAGTCGAAGGAGATTCAGCAGGTGGTTCTGCAAAACAAGGAAGAGATAGAAAAACACAAGCAGTTCTTCCGCTTAGAGGTAAAGTAATTAATACTGAAAAAGCTAAAATAGAAGATATATTTAAAAACGAAGAAATAAATACATTAATTCATACAATAGGGGCAGGTGTTGGAAATGATTTTCAACCTAAAGATATAAATTACGGTAAAGTAATAATTATGACCGATGCTGATGTAGATGGTGCTCATATTCAATGTTTACTTTTAACTTTCTTCTATCGTTATATGAAACCTTTAATTGAAGAAGGACACTTATATATTGCATATCCTCCTTTATATAAAGTAACAGTAAATGGTAAAGATAAATATGCATGGAGTGATGAAGAACTAAGAGACCTAACTAAAGGTAAAACTAATTATAAAATTCAAAGATATAAAGGACTAGGAGAAATGAATGCTGAACAACTTTGGGAAACAACAATGGATCCTGAAAATAGAAGTTTAATAAAAATAAATATAACTGATGTTGCTTTAGCAGAAAAAAGAGTAAATGTTTTAATGGGGGACTCTGTTGAACCAAGAAAAAATTGGATTGAAGAAAATGTAGTATTCTCATTAGAAGATAATTTTCAAATATAATACATAATATGACATAATATTTGTCATATTTTTTTTATACTTATTTTGGTGATTATATGGAAGTATACATAGATGTAGTAATATTACTTAATTTCTTAATAGACTTAATATTAATATTATCTGTAGCTCTTATTTTAAGAAGAAAAACTAATATTAAGAGAATTATTAAAGGAGCTCTTATTGGGGGTGTATCAATATTAGCATTATTCCTAGGTAATAATAGAATAGTATTAATACTTATAAAATTAATTACTTCATTATTAATAGTAGTTACTTCATTTGGATTTAGAAATATAGGTTATACTATAAAAAATATGATATATTTGTATATTTCCAGTATCTTTCTAGGAGGTACTTTATATATGCTAAATTTAGAGTTATGTTATAACAATGAAGGAATGATATTTTATCATAACAATATGACTTTAAATTATTTAATATTATTAGTAGTTACTCCAATAGTAATATATTTATACATTAAGGAATCAAAAAGTTTAAAAAATAATTATTCTAATTATTATAATATTGATATTTATTTAAAAGATGGAACTAAAAAAAGCATGACAGGATATTTAGATACAGGAAATAAATTAAAAGATCCATATAAACATAGACCAATAATCCTTGTAAATAGTAAAGTATTAGATATAAATTATTTAGATACTAATGTTTTGTTAGTACCTTATGATACTTTAAATAATCATGGACTATTAAGGTGTATTATACCAGATAAAATATATATAGATAATATTGGATATAAATATAATTATTTAATAGGTATATCTAATGAAGAAATAAAGATAGATGGTATTGATTGTATACTTCATAGTAAATTATTAGAAAGAGGGATAGAATGCGAAAGATAATAGAATTAATAAAGAAGTTATTTTTAAAAGTAAATTATATATTTTATGTAGGAAGTAGTGATATATTACCAGAACCATTAAGTAAAGAAGAAGAAGTAAAATATGTTGAATTATCTTTAAATGGGGATGAGTTTGCTAGAAATAAATTAATTGAACATAATTTAAGACTTGTTGTATTTTTAGCAAAGAAATATGAAAACACTAATATTGATCTAGAAGATTTAGTATCTATTGGAACTATTGGTTTAATTAAAGGAGTAAATACTTATAAGCTTGATAAGAATATAAAACTTGCAACTTATGCATCAAGATGTATTGATAATGAAATTTTAATGTACTTACGAAAAACAAAAAGGAGAAGAAGTGAAGTTAGTTTTGAAGATAGTTTAAGTTTTGATGCAGAGGGTAATGAGTTACATCTAGAAGATGTGCTTGGAACTGATTCTGATATAGTAACTAAAGGACTTGAAGATGAAACAAATAAGGAATTATTAAAGTCAGAAATAGATAAATTAAATGATCGAGATAGAGAAATAATTGAACTTAGATATGGACTTAATGGTAAAGAAGAACTTACTCAAAAAGAAGTAGCAGATCTTTTAGGAATATCACAGTCTTATATTTCAAGAATAGAAAAAAAGGTAATAAAAAAACTAGGAACTACTATTAAATAATCCTAGTCATAAATATTTTTAATTTTAAATGGATGTGTAGATATAATTTCATAATTTAAATGGGAAAGTTCTTGAACTACTTCCATAATAATTTTATTTCTATCATCCGTTTTATTTATATTATATTCATCAATAAATCTGTTTAATAATGGAAGATAATTTTCATTATTTGTATTATCATATTCTATTAATTTTTTTGCTATTTCTTTTGCTATATCTCTATACATATAAATTTCTCCTTTGCTATATGATACAGTATAATTATACCTTTGTAAAGGAATATTTTTGAATAAATATTCGTGTTAAAATATACCTAGGAGGTTAAAATGCAAAAAGTAAGAGGAATAACGGAGTTAAGGGACTATGGTAAAGTTCAAATTAACTTAAAACAATTAATGGATGAATACAGTATTTCAATATATCAAATGAGTAAATTAACAGGTTTAAAATATAACACAATTAAATCATATTATATAAATGCTCCTCTTACTAAGGTTGACTTAGATGTAGTAGCAAAGATGTGTTATGTATTAAACTGTAATGTTAAAGATATATTGGAATACGTAAATACCAATAATTAACACTTTCCATAGTGTTTTTTTTATTCCTCTTGAAATAATAATAACATATATTAAATAATTTGTATGTAAACGGTTTGACTACATTTTACATTTTTTATAAAAAACATCGTACAAAAAAGTTAAATAAATATTTTTTGTACGATAGAGTGTACAAAGTTGACGAAAAAATTAAAAGATGATACAATGTTTAAAAGGAGATGAAAAAATGAAAGAAGAAGTAATAAGAAAAAAAAATTTAGATGAAATTAGACCTTTTTATGATGAAGATTTAATAAAAGTTATTACAGGAATAAGAAGATCGGGAAAATCTACGTTATTAGAGCAAATAAAAAGTGAATTATTAAATAAAAGTGATAAAGAGCATATTATTTATATTAATTTTGAAGATATGACTTATTCTGACATTGAAAATTTTAAAGATTTAAATAATTATATAATTAATTTAATTAAAGATAAAAATAAATATTATTTACTATTTGATGAAATTCAAAATGTAGAAAAATGGGAAAAAACAATTAATTCTTTAAAAGTTACCAAGAATGTATCAATATTTATTACAGGATCAAATAGTGATTTATTATCAGGGGAATTATCAACTTGTTTATCAGGAAGATATGTAAGTTTTTATGTTCAACCATTTGTGTTTAGTGAAGTATGCGAAATAAAAAAAATATCTTCTTATAAATCTATATTTATGGATTATATCAAATGGGGAGGAATGCCACAAAGATTTAGATTTGAAGATGAAAAGCAAATTAGAACATATTTATCTGATGTGTATGATTCAATAGTAATGAAAGATATTATTAAAAGATTTAAAATAACAGATTTAGATCTATTTAATAGAATAATTGAATATATAATGACAACTCCATCACAATCTTTTTCAGCAGAAAATTTAGTAGATTATTTAAAAAATCATGATAATAGAAATGTATCTAAAGAAACAATATATAATTATTTGGAATATATGTGTAGGGGATTATTAATACAAAAATTAGATAGATATGATGTACGTGGTAAAAGAATATTAAATGGTAAATATAAATATTATTTAACAGATTTAGGATTAGGAAGAATTAAAAATACATCAAAAAAAGAACAATTAGGAGCTTACTTAGAAAATATTGTTTTTAATGAATTGTTATATAGAGGATATGATATAAAAATAGGAACATTAGAAAATGGGGAAATAGATTTTATTGCTATTAAAGATGGGAATAAAGAGTACTATCAAGTATGCTATCAGATTGGAGATAACGATAATGTAAGAGAAAGAGAATTCGGTGCATATAAAAATATAGCAGATAATTATCCTAAGTATGTTTTATCTTTAGATGAATTTGATTTATCAGAAAATGGTATTATTCATAAAAATATAATTGATTGGTTATTAAATAAGTAATGTAATAAAAAATGTTATGTGTGGTGTTTTTTTTAATGAATTCAAAATTTTATAAAATACTTAGAAAATATATAAAAAAAATAATTACTTGTAATTTAGGAAATGTAGTAGAACTTAATAATAAATTAATTTGTTATGTAGATAAAAGAAAACTAAGAAAAATAAATTTTGTTTTTTACATCAAATGTTTTGGTATAGGTAAAGAAAAAAATATTCTTACAAAAGAAGATGATTGCAAAGTAAATATTAATGTTGCTAAAAGTGAATTAGATATAAAAAGAAAACAAGTAGTAGAAGTTTTAAGAGAAATTAGAAATAATTGTATAAAACGTAATGAAAAAACTATAATTAAATGTTAAAAACAGTTAAATGCAAAAATAATAAGAAAAGTATTAAGGAATAAATAACCGAATGAAATTTCTACAAATAACCGAATAAAAATATCACAAATAACCGAATGATACAATTTTAGGTAAGAAAGTTAATGAAAGAATAAAAAAGAGAAGATGGTATATATGTTGTTCCAATTGGATGTTTAAAAGGTTAAAACTAATAATAAAGGCTAATAGGTATATAAGAATATACTTCTTTTTTTATTATTTTTATCAATTTCTTAAGGATTCATGTTATAATTATCAAGGGTAGTGATAATATGGATTATAGTATAAAAATAAATGAATTTGAAGGACCTTTAGATTTGCTTCTTCATTTAATTAAAGAAGATAATATCGATATATATGACATATCTATTGATAAAATAACTAAAGATTATTTAGATTATATTAATAAAATGGAAGAGTTAAATATTAATGTAGCATCTTCTTATTTAGTAATGGCCGCAGAACTTATGGAAATAAAATCTAAGTCATTACTTCCCTCTGTTAAGAAGGATAATGAAGAAGAAGACGAGGAAGAAGTAAGTAGAGAAAAACTTATAAATAAATTAATTGAATATAAAAAATATAAAGAAGTAACTAGTTCATTTAAAGAATTAGAAAAAATAAGAAAAGAAATATATATAAAGGCTCCTGAAAATATAAAGAATTATATTGATGAGAAAATTGTTAATGATAGTAATGTTGGGGTAACAGACTTACTTAATGCTTTTTCAATGTTTTTAGAAAGGAAAAAATTAGAAAGACCACTTAACACTAAAATAACTAATAAAGAATATAGTGTTAAAGAAAGAAAAAGTAGTATAAGAAATATACTTAAAAGTAAGAAGAAAGTAGAGTTTACAGAATTATTTACCGAATACAATAAAAGTTATATAGTGGTTACTTTCTTATCTGTTTTAGAAATGACTAAAGATAATGAAATAGATATTAAACAAGAAAATAATTTTAGTAAAATATTTATAGAATTGAAGGTGTAGTATGGAAGCAATAATTGAAGGATTATTATATGTCCAAGGAGATTTAGGACTTACTTTAGAACAAGTTATGAATATATTAAATGTAAGTGAAGAAAAAGCAAAAGAACTAGTGTTTAATCTAAAAAATAGTTATGAACAAGAAAATAGAGGACTTAGGATTAAATATTTAGGTAATACTTTTAAATTAACGACAAAGGAAGAACATAAAGAGTATTATCAAAAATTATTAGAGAATCCTAAAAATAATGTTTTATCTAATTCAGCATTAGAAACTTTAGCAATAATTGCCTATAATGAGCCTATTACAAGAGTAGGAATTGATGAACTTAGAGGAATAGATTCATCATATGTTGTAAGAAGGTTACTTGCTAAAGGATTAATAAAAGAATGTGGTAAATCAGATTTACCAGGTAAACCTATATTATATAAAACAACTGATGATTTTTTAGACTATTTTGGATTATCTTCAATTAATGATCTTCCGAAGTTAGAAGAATTAGAAGAAGATGATGTCGATAAAGATTTATTTAAATCAATTTATAAAGAAGAAGGGGAATAATATATGAATATAATAGATATAATTACTAAAAAAAAGAATAAAGAAGCACTTTCTAAAGAAGAAATAGAATATGTTGTTAATTCTTATGTAGATGGTAGTATTAAAGATTATCAAATGAGTTCACTTCTTATGGCTATTACCATAAATGATATGAATGATGAAGAAATTCATTATTTAACTAATGCAATGTTAAATAGTGGTAAGAAATTAGATTTAAGTAGTTTAGGTATTGTTGTTGATAAACATTCAACTGGAGGGGTAGGAGATAAAACAACATTAATGGTAGCACCAATAGTAGCGTCTTGCGGAGTAAAAGTAGCTAAAATGAGTGGAAGGGGACTTGGACATACTGGAGGTACTATTGATAAATTAGAGTCAATTCCTAATATTAAATTAAATTTAACTGAAGAAGAATTTATAAACGAAGTAAAAAATATTAATATGGCTATTACTTGTCAAACAGATAATATGGTAATTGCCGATAAAAAAATATATGCACTAAGAGACGTGACTGGAACAGTTGAATCAATTCCTTTAATTGCATCATCTATTATGAGTAAAAAGATTGCAAGTGGGGCAAGTAAGTTAGTTCTTGATGTTAAAGTAGGAAGTGGTGCTTTAATTAAAAATATAGAAGATGCTAGACGTCTATCTAATATAATGGTTAATTTAGGAAAACAAAATAATATCGAAACAGTATGTTTAATTACTAATATGGATATACCTTTAGGAAATAATATAGGAAATTCACTAGAAATAGAAGAAGCAATAGATATACTTACCAATAAAAAAGATAATGAACTTAAATCTTTAGTAATAGAATTATCTAGTTATATGGTATCGTTAGGCCTTAATATAAGTATAGAAGAAGCAAGAAATATGGTTATAAGCAAATTAAATGATTTAAGTGCTTACAATAAATTTTTGGAATTTATAAAATATCAAAATGGTAATATAGAAGCATTACCTAAAGCAAGTAAGGCATACAATATTAAATCTAATATGGAAGGATATATTACTAAAATAGATGCTTATAAATTAGGAAGACTATCAATGTTACTTGGAGCAGGTAGAGAAAATAAAGAAGATACTATTGATTATACTGCAGGTATTATTTTACATAAAAAGATAAATGATTATGTAAATGTTGGTGATGTTTTATTCACAATATATACAAATAAAGATATATCTAATATTGATTTAAATGTTATTGATATATCAATTGATAAAATAGAAGAACCTAAACTTATATATGAGATAATAAAATAATTATCTATGAAATACTTGATAACTATTACAAATTATGATATATTAATAATGTAAACAGTAGAGTAAAAACTTACTAATTTACAAATGGAAGGAGTAGATATCATGGATATATATTTAATTAAATTAACTGTTTGTAAATTAGGGGGGGGGGTATAATTTTACCTATCTGTTAACAAAAAATAATATAAATAATTATAACTATAGTAAAGTTCTAGGAAACTAGAATTATTTACTATAGTTTTTTTGCGGTTAGGAGTTAAGTATTATGAAGAGAAATTATTTATTAAGTGTAATAGTCATAGGATTAATAGTATTATCACTATATTCCACATATGCAATGTTTACAGAGACAGTAGAAACAGATGAAATAATAAATATGAACGCATCAGTATTACCATTAGAATCCAAAATAGTAGAGTATGAACAAATAACAATAAATGGAAATCAAGCAAAAAGTATAATGGTTAATATTAGTAATAGTACAGAAAGTAATCTATACTATGGAGTCTGGTATGAGATGGTAAATCCTACTAGTATAAATAGTAATATCGAAATAGCAAAATTAACTTCATCAACAGATAGCACCCAAGGGCAAATAAATGTTGGAGTAGAAAAAAATGTAAAGATAGTAATAAAGAATACGGGAAGTAGTAGTATAACAGTAAATATAGGAGTGGGATATTCTGAAACAAATAGTTTAGATTTACCAATAAACAGATATGTAATAACAAATGAAATACAAGGTAAATATATAATAAATACAAGTGTAACAAATGGAAGTACAACAACGCCAACAAAGATAGTAGATGTAGGAAATAGCACAAGTATAGTAGTAAAACCAAATACGGGATATAAATATAAGAGTGTAAGTTGTACCAATGCAGAAGCATCATATAATACCGGGAATAATACTTTAACCTTAACCAATATAACAGATGATGTGTCATGTACAGTAACAAATGAAATAATAAAATATAATGTAACAGCAAAAGCTAGTACAGGAGGCACAGTATCAGGTACAAGTACTAAAACGGTAAACTACAATAGTAGTACAACATTTACAGTAATGCCAAATACCGGATACCAATATAGTAGTGTATCCTGCCCAAGTGGAATTACCGGAAGTTATAGTACATCAACAAATATCTTAACAGTAAGTAATGTTAAAGCAAGTGGAACTTGTACAGTAAACTTTAGTATAAAAAAGTTTACTGTAACAGCAAAAGCGAGCACTGGAGGAACAGTATCCGGAACAAGTTCCAAAACAGTAAATTACAATGGAAGTACAACATTTACAGTAAAACCAAATACCGGATACCAATATAGTAGTGTATCCTGCCCAAGTGGAATTACCGGAAGTTATAGTACATCAAATAATACTTTGACCGTAAGTGGAGTCAAAGCAAATGGAACTTGTACAGTAAATTTTACTAAAAAGACCTATACAGTAAGAGTAAGCGTAACGAATGGAACAAGTAGTCCAACATCAAGAACAGTAAGTCATGGAAGTAGCACAACATTTACAGTAAAACCAAATACTGGATATGAATTTGAAAGTTTAAGTTGTACGGGAGGACGTTATAATGAGAGTACTAAAGTATTAACAGTAAGTAATGTCACATCAACAAGAACTTGTACAATTAAGTTTAAACAATCTTTTCCAGCAAACTCTGCAAGCTATATAGAATCATTACTAGCAAGTAATCCAACAACCATGAATAATGATGATCCTGGTGGCAATGTAAGGTATATGGGAGCAAATCCTAATAACTATGTAAGATTTAATAATGAATTATGGAGAATAATAGGAGTATTTAATGTAAAATCAAGTGTATCAGGTAGTGCCCAAAAAAGAGTTAAAATAATAAGAAATGAATCATTAGGCAATATGGCGTGGGATAGCGCAGAAGAATATGGAGAAAATAATTGGACAACAGCTTCTTTACAAACTTACTTAAATGGAGAATATTATAATAGTATAGATTCAACATCACAAAGTCTTATAGGAGATACTTATTGGAATCTTGGAGGAAGTTCTACGCATCAAGACGTAACAGCAAGTATGTTTTATACTAGAGAAAGAGGAACGACAGTACATAGTGGATGGCCAACTTATTGGATAGGTAAAATAGGATTAATGTATCCATCAGACTATGGATATGCAACAAGTGGAGGAACAACCACCAATAGAGAATCATGTTTAGCCAAAGAATTAATCAATTGGGATGTCTCAAATTATAGTGATTGTAAAAATAATGATTATTTACATAAATCAAGTTTAGTTCAATGGTTTCTTACTCCGTACTCCAGTAACTCGAGTGACGTCTTCCACGTGTTCTTGTCAGGTAGCGTCCATGTCAGCAACAGCGCGGTCGGTTTCAACGACTCCGCCTCCCCAGTCCTCTATCTAAAATCAACAGTAGAAATAACTGGTGGAAATGGTACTTCATCCAATCCATACACTCTTGGATAATACACAATAAAACAAAGGAGGAATATAGAAGGCGTAAGTCTTCTATTCCGATTCCTAGGGAAGTTATATTTCTCTAGGTAAGCCAAGTGAATAACTTAATATATAATAAAATAAAGAAAATAAAGAAAATATGATATAAAGTTATATTTTCTTTGCTTTTTGTGGTATAATATACAAAGTTATGAGGCGATTTATATGAAAACAGATGATTTTGATTATTATTTACCGGAAGAACTTATTGCACAAACACCAATTTCTAAAAGAGATAGTTCTAGACTTATGGTAGTAGATAAACATACTGGAGAAATATCTCATCACGTGTTTAGTGATATAGTAAACTTTTTAAATAAAGGTGATGTGTTAGTACTTAATGATACTAAAGTAATGCCTGCTAGGTTATTTGGAGTAAAAGAAGATACTTTAGCACATATAGAAGTATTATTATTAAAAAATATTAAGGATGATATTTGGTCATGTTTAGTAAGACCTGGTAAAAGAGTAAAAGAAGGAACTATTATTTCTTTCGGAGAAGGACTTTTAAAAGCAAAATGTATAAGTGTAAAAGAAGAAGGTATAAGAGAGTTTGAATTTATTTATGATGGAATTTTTTATGAAATATTAGATAAATTAGGTACAATGCCACTTCCACCATATATTAAAGAAAAACTAGAAGATAAAGATAGATATCAAACTGTATATGCTAAAAATATTGGTAGTGCAGCAGCTCCTACAGCAGGACTTCATTTTACAAAAGAACTTCTTGATAAAATTAGTAAAAAAGGTGTTATAATATGTTATGTAACATTACATGTTGGTCTTGGAACATTTAGACCTGTAACAGTAGAAGATGTAACAAATCATAAAATGCATTCAGAATATTATGAGATGGATAAAAAAACAGCAGATACCTTAAATAAAGCTAAAGAAGAAGGAAGAAAAATAATTAGTGTTGGTACTACATCTGTAAGAGTATTAGAAACAGTTATGAATAAATATAATAAATTTACTGAATGTAATGGATGGACTGATATTTTTATATATCCTGGGTATAAATTTATGGCAGTAGATAACTTAATAACAAACTTTCATTTACCCAAATCAACATTAATTATGTTAGTAAGTGCACTAGCAAGTAAAGAAATTATATTAAGTGCTTACAAAGAAGCTGTTAAAGAAAAATATAGATTCTTTTCATTTGGAGATTCTATGTTTATTAAATAGTTATGGAGGTAATAATGCTAGAAAAAGAATTTAAGGATGTAATAAAAAATATTAAAACTGAAATTGATAATACACAAGTATTAATTATGAGTGATGCTAACATTAGATTGATTAATTTATATTTTAGAATTGGTAAAATAATTTATGAAAATGCAAAATGGGGTAATAAATTTATAGAAGAATTGGAAAAAGAAATAAAACTAAGTTTACCAAATATTAAAGGATTTTCTGCAAGAAACTTAAATAGAATGAAAAAATTTTATATAGAATATAAAGATTATTCAATTTTGCCACCGGCAGTGGCAAAATTGCCTTGGACTCATAATGTAATATTAATAGATAAAATTAAAAATAAAGAAATAAGATTTTGGTATGCGAATGAAGCTGCTAACAATAATTGGTCTAAAGTAATATTAGATCATCAAATAGATTTTGACTTATATAGTAGGCAAGTTCTAGTTAATAAAGGAAACAACTTTAAAGAAACTTTAATAGAACCACATAGTGATTTAGCAAATGATTTACAAAAGGATCCATATATATTTAACTTACCATTATTAAAAGAAAAATACATAGAAACAGAATTAGAGGAAGCAATGATAGAACGTATTAGAGATGTTTTATTAGAACTTGGTAATGGATTTAGTTTTGTTGGTAATCAATATAAAATAGAAGTTGGAGATAAAGATTATTTCATTGATATGTTATTTTATCATACTAAACTTCACTGTTACATAGTAGTAGAATTAAAAGCAGTTCCTTTTCAACCAGAATTTACGGGTAAATTAAATTTTTATTTATCAGCAGTAGATGATATGATAAAAGATAAGTCAGATAATCCTACTATAGGTTTATTATTATGTAAAGGAAAAGATAAAATATCAGTTGAATATTCTTTAAAAGATATAAATAAACCTATTGGTGTTAGCTCTTATGAAATAACTAAATTTTTACCAAAAAACATATTAGATTCTCTACCTACTGAAGAAGAATTAAATTTACATATAGATATTAATGAATAATTAAAAGTTGTGGTGAGGTGGTACAGTGATTAATAATGATGTCATTAATGAAATTAGAAATAAAAGTGATATTGTAAGTATTATATCAAACTATGTACCTCTTACTAAAAGAGGAAAAAATTATTTTGGAGTATGTCCTTTTCATGATGATCATTCTCCTAGCATGAGTGTTAGTCCAGAAAAACAAATATATACATGTTTTTCATGTGGTGCAACTGGGAATGTATTTACCTTTGTATCTGAATATGAACATATAAGTTTTATTGAAGCAGTAAAACTTTTAGGTAATAAATTAGGTTATAATTTAACAACTCATGAAAAAGTAGATACTAAAAGTGGTGATTATAAGATATATGAAATAGCAAGTAAATTTTATCAAAACAATTTAAATAGTAGTTTAGGTAAGAAAGCAATAGAATATTTAGAAAATCGTGGACTTAATAGGGAAACTATTAAAAAGTTTGGAATAGGTCTTTCTTTAAATAAAAGTAGTCTTACAGAGTTACTTATTAATAAAGGAATAAAATTAGATAAATTAATTGAATTAGGATTATCTAATACAATGTCAAATGATTTGTTTTTAAATAGAATAATGTTTCCTTTATATGATTTAAATGGTAATGTGGTAGCTTTTTCTGGTCGTATATATAATATGAAAGATAATAGTAAATATATAAACACTAAAGAAACTTCTATATTTAAAAAAGGAAATTTATTATATAATTATCATAATGCAAGAGAACATTTAAAGAAAAATGATTATGTTATAATTATGGAAGGATTTATGGATGTAATTAGAGCTTCCACTGTAGGAATAAATAATTGTGTTGCCACAATGGGAACAGCATTTACTAAAGAACAAGCAAATATTATACGAAAAATGACAGATAATGTAATTTTATGTTTTGATGGAGATAAAGCTGGAGAAGAAGCTACAATATCTGCAATTAAAGTATTAGAAGATATAGAAATAAATCCTAAAATAATTAGATTAGAGGATGATTTGGATCCTGATGAATATATAATTAAAAATGGGAAAGAAGCATTTTTAAATAAAATAGATACATCTATAAATGTAATAGACTATAAATTGAGTTTGCTTAAGAAAAATAAAAATTTTCATAATTTAGAAGATATATCAGAATATATTGATAATTCTATTAAAGAACTTGTTAAAGTTAATGATGATATATTGGTAGAACTTACTTTAAAAAAATTTGAAGCAGAATATAAAATCGATTATGAAATATTAAAAAAGAAATATGAAACTTATAATAATAAAAAAGATATAAAAGAAGTAAAAGTCGTAAAGAATAATAAAAAAGTAATTACTATTTATGAGAAAGCTGAACGGAGTTTAATTTATTATATGTTAAAGAGTGTTGATGTACTTACACTTGTAGAACATAATATAAGTTACTTTCCTAGTATGGAAATTAGATATTTATCTAATGAAATTATAGACTTTTATCATAAATATGGTAAAATAGACGTTGCGGACTTTATTAGTTTTATATCTTCTAAAGAAGAATTATTAAAAGTTTTGTATGAAATATTAAATATGGATATGAAAGATGAGTATACTAATTTAGAAATTGAGGATTATATAAGTGTAATCAAAAAGTATTTTAAAAAGAGTAAAATTAGTAAACTTGAAAAAAGCCTAAAAGAAGAAACTGATCCGTTAAAACAAGCAAAGATATTAAGTGAAATAATGGCAGTAAAGGGAGTGAAATAATGATAGAGGAAATTAAAAGCTTTGATGAAAGAAAAAAAGAATTGATTAAGAAAGGTAAAGAAACTGGTTTTATTACTTATGAACAATTAGCAACAGAACTTAAGGGGTTAGAACTAGATAGTGATGCACTTGATGATTTATATAATAGTTTAATTGAAAATAATATTCAAGTTGTGACTGAAGATGATATGGATGATGACACTAGTACTGATGGAGGAGAAGATCTTGAATTAATACTACAAGATAGCAATATTGCTAAAGAATTAACTATCAATGATCCTGTTAGAATGTACTTAAAAGAAATTGGTAAAATAAGTTTGTTGTCACTTGAAGAAGAAACAGCATTATCAGCACGAGTTGCAGAAGGTGATGAAGAAGCTAAAAATTTACTTGCAGAATCTAACTTACGTTTAGTAGTATCTATTGCTAAAAGATATGTAGGAAGAGGAATGTTATTTTTAGATTTAATTCAAGAAGGTAATATTGGTCTTATGAAAGCAGTAGAAAAATTTGATGCTGATAAAGGATATAAATTTTCTACTTATGCAACATGGTGGATTAGACAAGCAATAACAAGAGCAATAGCAGACCAAGCAAGAACAATAAGAGTTCCTGTTCATATGGTTGAAACAATAAATAAATTATCAAGATGTCAAAGACAATTAACTCTTGAATTAAATAGAGAACCAACAGATGAAGAACTTGCAAAGAAGATGGGACTTTCTGTAGATAAAATAAGGGAAGTAGTTAAAATAGCTCAAGAACCAGTTAGTTTAGAAACACCAATTGGTGAAGAAGATGATTCCCATTTAGGAGATTTTGTTAAAGATGAAAGAAGTATGTCTCCAGAAGAATTTACAATTCATGAACTTTTAAAAGATGAAATATCAGATGTTTTACTTACTTTAACTGAAAGAGAAGAGCAAGTATTAAGACTTAGATTTGGACTTGATGATGGATCTTGTAAAACTTTAGAAGAAGTAGGGCAAATGTTTGGTGTTACAAGAGAGAGAATCAGACAAATAGAAGCAAAAGCTTTAAGGAAATTAAGGCATCCTTCTAGAAGTAGGAAATTAAAGGATTTCTTAAATGATTAAGTTATCAAAAAGATTAGAAGTAGTAGCAAGTTATATAAATGATAATGTTAAACTTGTAGATATTGGTTGTGACCATGGACTTCTTGATATATATTTGGCAAAGAATAGAAAAAATATCACTATTATAGCTAGTGATATTAATGAAAATGCACTTAATAATGCAATATTTAATATAAAGAAATATAAATTAGAAAATATTATTAATTATAGAATTAGTAATGGACTAGATAATATTCTAAAAGAAGAAATAGATACTATTGTAATATCAGGAATGGGAGCACATACTATAGTAGGTATTTTATATAAAAATATGAAAAAACTAGAATATGTTAAAGATATAATTATTCAAAGTAATAATAATATTGATTTTTTAAGATATAAAGTAACTAAACTAGGTTATTATATAAAAGATGAAAAATTAGTAAAAGATGCGGATATTATATATACAGTAATATGTTTTACTAAGGGAAGAAAATATTATAGTAAAAAGAAATTATATTTTGGTCCAGTACTTTTAAATAATAAAGATGATTTATTTAAAGAAAAATATACAAATGAGTTAGAAAAATTAAAGATATTATATAAGTTGATTCCTAAAGATCATTATCATCATCGCTTTAAAACTTATATGAAAATAAGAATGTATAAAAGTATTAATTTATAAAGAAATTAGGCATGTAGTCATTAGTATTGTCTATTTCTTTTTTTTCTTCAGTTTTATAATTATTAATTACTTCAGTAGATTTTTCTATATCATTATTTATATTTTTATTTTTTGGAGAAGTTTCATTTTTAAATGCAGTGGCAAGTCGCATCATTGATTTCATATTATTAAGCATAGGTCCTGCTTGTTTAACAACGGGTATTGCTTGGTTTATAACTCCGAGTGTTCTAGATGCATTATTTAAAAGTCCTCCCCAGTTAATACCTTTAACTGCTCCAGTAACGCCTCCTAGTCTTCCTAATAATCCTGTTTTAGGAACCATTGATGATCCTCTTAATCCCATTCTTAAAGGCATTCCATAATTCATTCCATAAGGCATAAAGTAATTATTTCCATACATAATTAACACCCTTTCTAAAATAATATATGAAATATTATAAAAATAGTGAAAAAATCTTTATTTTGTGTTACAATCTCAACTTAAACACTTTTAGAAGAGCAAAACCTCCCAATCCCTTTGTTTATG
>ERZ1643251.2322-NODE-2322-length-19565-cov-4.854639_pt1 | contig 19565 bp, 16 predicted proteins | sample MGYA00579261_ERZ1643251 | MGnify/ENA primary metagenome ERZ1643251 (study PRJEB29033, sample SAMEA4952267) | chicken gut metagenome | biome: Broiler Chicken; feature: Gastrointestinal Tract; material: Caecum | place: Ireland | collected 2018 | study: Broiler... | reverse complement strand
GGGTATCACCAACACCGTAACAGGTATTGCCAACGCCGCGTTTGACTCCATCCCCCTTGTTTTAATTGCAGGCGATGTGCCGAGTTATTATTTCGGCAAGCACCCGCATCAAGAGGTCAACATGCATGCGGACGGCTCCCAGTATGAAATCCTGCGGCCCATCGTGAAGCGCGCCTGGCGGGTGGACGATCCGGAAGCCTTGCCGGAAATCCTCGATAAAGCGTTCCGCCTTGCAGAGAGCGGGCGGCCTGGCCCCGTGCTCGTCGATATCCCGATGGACATCTTTTCCCGGGAGATTGATGCAGGCCTGTTTGCGCGCACCTACCGCGACAGCAGCTGCACCGCAAAACCCGCGCTTGCGCCTGCGGCCGCACAGGCTATTGCAAAATATCTTGTAGAAGCGGAGCATCCGCTCATCCACGCGGGCGGCGGCGTGCTGCTTGCGCAGGCTTCCAACGAACTTGCGGCGCTCTCTGAATTTCTTGATATCCCGGTTTCCCGCACCTTGATGGGGCAAGGCTGCCTTTCGGATCTGCATCCGCTTATGGTGGGGCAAACCGGTTTCTGGGGCCTTGATTTCACCCATTCGCTCACAACTAAGGCGGATGTGATTCTCGGTCTTGGCACGCGCTTTGCGGAGGCGGACAGTTCCAGCTGGTATCCAGGCGTAACCTTCGATCCCGAAAAAACCACCTTCCTGCAAATCGATATCGACCCTGCGGAGATCGGCCGCAACTATCCGGTAGCCGTAGGCGCCGTTGCGGATTTAAAGGAAGCTCTGCCACAGATCCTCGCAGAAGTAAAGAAGCTCTGCCCAGCCGGCAAGCATAACCCCGAGCTGCGCCGCCGCATTGCAGAAGCAAAAGCTGCATTTAAGGAATCCAACCGCGCGATTTCGGAGGATGGCCGCTTCCCCATGACGCCGCAGCGCATTCTCAAGGATGTAAAAGAAGTGATCCCGGAAGATTCCCTCATCTATACGGATGTGGGCTGGAATAAGAATGGCGTTGCGCAGCAATTCGACATCACCGTGCCCGGTTCGATCCATCACAGTTCCGGCCTTGCAACGATGGGGTTTGGCGCATCGGCGATCCTGGGCGGCAAGCTCGCCGCACCGGATAAGGTGGTGCTCACGCTTGTAGGCGATGGCGGATTTGGTACCAATCCAAGCTGCATTGCTACGGCCGTTGAGCAGAATATCCCTGTCATCTGGATCGTAATGAACAACTCAGCTTTTGGTACCATTGCTGGCTTGGAATACGCCAATTATAAAACCCGCTTTGGTACCACCTTCCATACGCCCGATGGGGCATCCTATTCACCCAACTGGGCGGAAGTTGCAAAAGCCTATGGTATCGAAGCCGTGCGTATTGAGCGTGCGGACCAATTCAAGCCTGCTCTTGCGGCTGCGGTTGCTTCCGGTAAGCCCTATCTACTGGATGTGCCCATGGAAAACATCGCAGTGCCTACGCCGGGTTGTTGGAACATCAACGACATTTATACGCCCAAGCAGAACGTTGTAGAAGGCAAGCTGGTGCCCGATGCAGAGGGCAAGCTGGTGCGGCCCATACACGCGAAATCGCATGCATAACAGAATACAAATGGCTGGAGTGGGACAAAGAATTTAAAAAACGGGTAATTGGATAAGTGTCATTGCGCCAATTCACCCAATCCAAAAAAGTAATTCAGTCTTATTGTTTTAACGGGAAAGCCTTAGATTGCTTTCCCGTTTTGATTAACCGCTCACCATTTTATACTATTTTATTATAAAAGCATGCCCCTTTCTAAAGCAATACAATATAATACGATGCTCGTTGTATCTGGCGCTAACGTTTCTGCGATGCTTTCTATCGTCTTTCCCTCGCACTCAATTTGACCAAGTATTTGGTTCTTTGAGACTGAAATACGCATTCCACATGCGCGTCCAGCGCAGCCAATAAGCGTCTTTTTCCCATTTAACCCATTTGATTGGAACACGGCATTATAATGGTCTTTTGCAAATACTTTGGGATTTGCCTCACACAACTGATCAATCCAATGTTTAAGTTGTATAGCATTAAACTGAGTTCCCGTTATATGATTAAGTTTTGCATCTGTCAGAATATTTTGGCTCATTTTATCCTCACATGTTATATTTTGAACTTAATTTTTCGCCCATCTCAATGAAAAACGACACCTTGTTCTGCAAGTTTTTTCTGCAGCATGTCCGTTGACAACTTACGAACATCTTCTTGCATAGCGGCTGCGACACCAGCTGCTTGCCCGGTATAGCACATCCTGGAATAACACGGCAAATATCCCACATTGGTCCGCTAGCGGAAATGCAACGTCCCGCAGCAAGCATATTGGAGAAATTCGGGCTATACAGAGTTCCGTATGGGATTTCATAAATCTCTCCTCTTGCACGCCAGTTGGCGATCATGCCAATGCTATCAACATACTGGCATGCTTTTTCTTTGCTTTTCAATGTGTAAGCACCCACAATTCTGCGTGTCATACGCACTTGGGGAATTGATGCCAAGCATGCAAGTTCATATTTCGTGTTTATTTCAGCTTGTTTTTCAAGGTCCTCCATAATAATTTGATGCGCAGCGATTGCCCAAAACAATTTTCCAATTAGCCTTGAAATCTCAACGTTTTCTATTTATGTATGAGTTGCCGTTTAATCATCGTTTAAACTTCATAATCGCATAAAGCTATAATTGTTTATATTGATTTTTAAATGGCTCAATTTTATACGTTTGCGTTCATTTTCATAATTAACAAATTGTCTTCTTTCTAAGCATTTAAATGACAGCTCTATCCTCGCACCGTCCTTTCGCGGAATGCATATTGTGTCATATATGCATCCTTGCGTAAAACGGCATTTAGCGTTCAAAGATGCATATGCATTCATTTCATTCGGTTGTGGAGGAGCATTTATGGCATCAAAACACGCGCTCTCTGAGCTCCCGTTGGGCTGCAAGGCCGAAGTAGCATATATGGATCTCAGCGGGCCTATGGGGCAGCGGCTTCTTGACATCGGGTTTACTGCCGGCACAGAAGTTGCATGCCTCTATGCCGCGCCATCCGGTGAACCACGCGCTTACCTGGTGCGCGGTGCAGTCATTGCCCTTAGGGAGGAAGATGCTGCACACATATGCATTTTGGAGGGACCAACATGCGAATAAAGGCAGCTTCAATAGATGCGCACGCAAATATGCGTGACGGAGCCATTTTAAAACGCAGCGAAACGGATCTAATCTTAGCGCTTGCAGGAAACCCGAACGTCGGAAAGAGTACCGTTTTTAATGCCTTAACCGGTTTGCGTCAACACACGGGAAACTGGCCCGGCAAGACAGTAGACAGCGCGCAGGGATATTGCGTACACAATGGGCAAGGATTTGTGATTGTGGATTTACCTGGCACGTATTCGCTTAGCCCGCATTCGCAGGAAGAAGAAATCACGCGGGATTTTATCCTCAGCGGCAAGGCAGACGTCACCATCATCGTCTGTGATGCGACCTGCCTCGAGCGTAACCTCAATCTTGCTTTGCAAACCCGGTGCATTGCAGATCGCGCAGTCCTCTGTGTAAACCTAATGGATGAGGCGAGAAAGAAGGGCATCCAAGTCAACATTGAAGAGCTTTCCAAGCAGTTAAACATGCCTGTTGTTGGAACGAGCGCCCGCAGCGGGAAGGGGCTTTCTGCGCTTATGGATGCAGTGCAGCGCATAGCCTGCCTTCCGCCTTCCACGGAAAATTCCTCTGCACCAATCCAAAACACGGAAGCAATCTTTCAAGAAGCTGAACGGATTTGCCGCATCTGTGTAACGCGTGAGAACCCTACCGCCGACATGCGCCGCTTCCGTGCTGACCGTCTGCTAACCGGCAGGCTAACCGGTATCCCAGTGATGCTGCTTCTGCTATCGCTGGTGTTCTATATTACCCTTGCCGGTGCAAATTATCCGTCTGCGCTCCTTTCCAAATGGGCGCTTGCTCTGCAAGAGCAGCTCACGCGGCTCTTTCAGTCGCTCAATGCACCTGCATGGCTGCATGATGCACTGGTGCTTGGCATGTACCGGGTTCTTGCTTGGGTTGTTTCCGTTATGCTACCCCCCATGGCTATTTTCTTCCCGCTGTTTACGCTGCTGGAAGATCTGGGCTACCTGCCCCGTGTAGCCTTTAATCTGGACCATTGCTTCAAACGCTGCCATGCATGCGGCAAACAGGCACTCACCATGTGCATGGGGTTTGGCTGCAATGCGGTCGGCGTAATCGGCTGCCGCATCATCGACAGTCCTCGGGAACGGCTGATTGCTATCCTTACAAACAATCTTGTGCCATGCAACGGCCGTTTTCCCACAATCATTGCCATCATTGCGATGTTTTTTGTAGGTACAGGCGCAGGAGCCGGGCAGACGCTGCTTTCGGCAATCCTGCTCACAGGCGTAATTGTACTGGGAGTTTTGCTTACGTTCCTATTCTCACGCCTTCTTTCTGCAACCGTGCTTTCCGGTGTTCCATCCTCATTTACGCTGGAGTTGCCACCTTACCGCATGCCCCAAGTGGGTAAGGTGCTTGTGCGTTCCGTGCTGGATCGAACGCTCTTCGTGCTCGGCCGCGCAGTGGCGGTAGCTGCACCTGCAGGGCTCATCCTGTGGCTATTCGCCAATCTGGATGCAGGCGGAGTAAGCATCCTTGCGCGCTGCACAGCTTTTCTTGATCCATTTGCACGGCTGCTCGGGCTCGATGGCGTCATCCTCATGGCGTTCATCTTGGGAATTCCCGCCAATGAAATCGTGCTCCCAATCGCCATCATGGGATATTTGGCTACGGGCACGCTCTCAGAGCTGCCTGCGTTAAATGAAATGCATGCGTTGCTATCCAGCCATGGGTGGACCTGGCTCACTGCAGCCTGCACGGTGCTTTTCTCCCTGTTGCATTGGCCCTGCTCCACAACGCTCATCACCATCCACAAGGAAACCAAGAGTATGAAATGGACGCTCCTTGCATTCCTGCTCCCCACCGCTGCGGGGATTTGCGTTTGCTTTATTGTTGCAACGCTTGCACGCGCACTTGGTCTCGCTTAACAGGCGCTTAAAAAATCCCTTTGCAGTACGTACCAAAAAAGCTTATACTATTCTTATAAAACAGCGTGTGGCGCAACAGCATAAATCCAGTTGGCGCCACCTGCTGTTTTTCAATCAGCGGCAATTCCCGCTCGCATGAACCTTGTGAAAGGAGCACATTCCCATGGAAAAAAAGATTATCACGATTAGCCGCCAATTCGGTAGTGGTGGCAGAAGCATTGGCAAGGCTGTGGCAGAGCGTTTGAGCATTCCCTACTACGATAAGGAGCTGATCAAACAGGTCGCAGAAAAGACGGGGTTCGATCCCGAATTCATCGAGGAAAAGGGGGAATATGCGCCTGGGAAAACCTTTCTCTCGTATCTTTCCACCTCATTTGGCATGCCCGGAGGCATGATGGGTGGCATGAGTGCCATGGATTTTCTCTGGGTCATGCAGCGCCAAGTGATCCTAGACCTTGCCGAAAAAGGTCCTTGCGTGATTGTTGGGCGCTGTTCGGATTATATTCTAAAAGACCGTACAGATTGCCTGCACGTGTTTATCCACGCAAGTGAGGAATACCGCGCAGAGCGCATCGTCCGCCTTTATGGAAAAACTGAAAAAACCCCAGAAGCCCGTCTTGCGGATAAGGATGGCCGGCGCAGCGTAAATTACAAGCATTTTACTGGCCGCGATTGGGGTGCCTGCCAAAACTATCATCTGTGCCTGGACAGCAGCGCATTAGGCTCAGAGCAATGTGTTGGGATTATTGCTGCGATTGCCGAAGGGAAACAATTCTAAATATAACCTGCACGCAAAAATGAGGCTGCGGTTCCCGCAGCCTCATCACTTATTCCATTATATCCGGCGCAACGCCGAACGCCTCATCAAACGCAAATGTAAACGGCTTATCCGTCAGCACGATGTCGGTATCGATTTGCGCAAACACTGTGGTTTCTCCCGGCGCAAGCACCAACACATACTGCCCGTCGCGCGTTTGCAGCCGGCTCTCTGCAATCTCGGCGCCCCCTTCTTCCTCAAAAAAGTGAACATCCACCGCACACACAAGTGCTTCTGGATAAGAATTGACGGCTACCGCATCGAGAAACGTATCTTCTGCCTGTTCATATACCTGGATCGTTTCAAAAGAAATATATTGCGTATAATGCAGGCTAGAGCTTACAAAGCGGCCGAGCGCATCAAATTCCGGCGCAACCGTTGGCGTAGGATCTGGCGTTTGCGTTGCTTGCGGCGTTGGATCCGGCGTGGGTTCGGGCGTTTCTACCGGCAGCGTATACTCCGGCAAAAGCTCCGGGCGTTCGCGCACACAGCCGGATATTAGGCATAGGCATCCAAGCAGCGCCCACACCAGCAGCACCATAGATTTACGCTTTGATTTCCTCATCATTGCAGCGTTTGTTCTCCTGGATCAGCTTTTGTTTCAAGTCATACAGCCCGTCCGACATATCAACCTTATAAACATGCGGATTGAGCAGCCTGCGGTATTCTTCCCAGAACGTCGAAAGCTCTTGGCGCGCATAGGCCTGGATTTCTTCAATGGATGGCAACTCATAGACCTGTTTCCCGTCGATGAAAAGCGGCACAAGCATCTCGCGCACGGTGAAATCCTTGAGTACCTTTGTTTTATAGCTCTGCTCTGGATGGTAGATGCGAAGGGGGTGCGTTGTATCGATGGTCTCACCCTCGAGCGCGATCAAATCAGCAAGCGCCATGCCGCACTTATTATACAGCCGAAGGACTTTCTTATACCCAGGGTTGGTCATTTTTACGACGTTTTCGCTCAGCTTGATCTTCGGGATCAACTTCCCATCTATGATCTCCGCCGCCATCTTGTATACGCCGCCGAGCGCGGGGCAATCCAGCGACGTGATCAGCTTCGTGCCCACAGCCCATACGTCGATTTTCGCGCCCTGCGCCTTCAAATCGCGAATGACCGTTTCGTCCAGATCGCCAGAGGCAAGGATCTTGATGTCGGAATGGCCCGCGTCATCCAGCATTTTTCTCGCGCGTTTGGAAAGATACGCAAGATCCCCAGAATCCATGCGGATACCGATGGGCTTATACCCTTTGGCCTTGAGTTCGTTAAACACCGTAATCGCATTGGGCACGCCGCTGCGCAGCGTATCATAGGTATCCACAAGCAGCGTGCAAGCATTGGGGAAGGTTTCCGCATATGCGCGGAACGCATCCAGCTCCGTTGGAAAGCTCATCACCCAGCTGTGCGCATGCGTACCTTTGAGCGCCACATGGTACATCTGCCCTGTGAATACGTTGCTCGTACCGCTGCAGCCGCCGATCACCGCAGCGCGCGCGCCATAAATCCCGGCATCCGGGCCCTGGGCACGCCGCAGGCCAAATTCCATCACCTCATCCCCCTGCGCCGCATAGGCAACGCGGCTCGCCTTGGTGGCGATGAGGGTTTGATGGTTGACCAGGTTCAAAAGCGCGGTTTCCACAAGCTGCGCTTCCATGATCGGCGCCTTCACACGCAGCAACGGCTCATAAGGAAATATCACCGTGCCTTCCTTCATGCCATAGATTTCACCCGTAAAATGCAACTTGCGCAGCACATCCAAAAAGGGCTCATCAAAGAGATTGAGCGACCGCAGATACTCGATGTCTTCCTCTGCAAAGTGCAGGTTGTTGATGTATTCAATGATGGATTCCGTGCCTGCCATCAATGCATAAGCGCTGTTTTCACGTTCGCGGAAAAACAGGTCAAACACGGCCTGGTTTTTCGTCATTCCGTGCTTGAAATACCCATACATCATCGTTAGCTGGTACAGGTCTGTCATCATCGTCAGATTGCGTGGCTGTAGCGTCATATTACTCTTCCGTTCCTTCTTTGTTTTCTTGCTGCTCTTTGGAGCAATCCTCTGCTGTTTCATCCTGCTCTGGCGTTTCCACCGGTTCCGCAGGTTCCTGTTCTTCCGTTCCCTGGGGCGCCGTTTCTGCTTCTCCCCCGCCGTTTCCCCGCTCGCTGTCTTCTGTTTCCACCGCAGCTTCGGGCTCCGGTTGCGGTTTCGGCCAAATGAGATACCCCAGCTTTTTCTCTCTGTTCCAGCGCACAAGCGTAAACACAAGCACTGCGATTACAAGCACCACGCTAAGCAGCTGCGATACGCGGATGCCGCCCGAAAGCCAGGAGACCGTGTTGGGAGCAATGAGCCACAGGCTATCGCCGCGCAGGCCTTCCACAAACATGCGTTCAAACGCATACAGGCCAGCATACCACAGCATCATATCGCCATCATGCTTGAACTTTTTGCGGCAGAGCCAGAGGACAAGGAAAATGATGAAGCACCAAGCCGACTCATAGAAAAACGTTGCAAGGTGCAGATGCACGCCATTTGCGCCGGTTGCGCAGGCCGTGCAGACCGCATCGTTGAAATAATGCGTCCCTTCAATGCCGACAGCAAGCGGGAAATACTGAAGCGCTGGGAACTGCGCAATCATTTTCGCTGTTACTGGAAGGCCAAACGCTTCCTGGTTAAAGAAATTACCCCAGCGTCCAATTGCCTGCGCGAGCGCCAAGCCCGGCATGATGCAATCCGCCAGGCGAAGGAAGCGCACCTTGCGCACGCGGGCAAACACGAGTGCTCCCAGCAGGCCGAAAATCACGGCGCCGTAAATGGCAAGGCCGCCTTCCCAGATATAGAGGATGCTGATGGGATCCTGCAAATATCGGTCCAGATGGAACAGCACATAATACAGCCGCGCACCCACAACGCCGCAAGGAATAATCACGAGACAAAGGTCGATGATAATGTCCTTTGGAAGCTTTTTCCGCTTTTCCTCTCGAATCGCGAAAAATACGGCCAGGATGATGCCGATTGCCATCAGCACACCGTACCAGTAAATATCTTTTCCGAATAGCGTAAATGCTACCCTGTCCGGAATCGTCATGCGTAATTCCTCCTAAATATAGTCCTTGAACTGTGATTATACCGCAGTTTGCGCAAATATGGAAGCCATCCCGGCAAGGAGTTGGCATATCATTTGCGCAGGCTTAAGATGGCGGCCAAGCGAATTGAGAAAGCAGCAGGGCTGAACTTGCATCTGTTTTAAAAATCGATTAAACTTCAAAGCATAACTTCGCTTTGATAGCATGCATAAATCGGAGGAAGCAGGGATGGGATTTGCGCGCATTGATTTGGATAAATGGAGCCGAAAAGAATACTATCTGCATTTCATGAACGAAGTAGTATGCACGTATTCGATACATGTAGATGTGGATATTACAAACCTGGGTAAGTATAAGCTCTATCCCACAATGCTGTGGCTTCTGACGGATACCGTAAACAGCCACGCGGAATTTCGCACACACCTTTCTGCAGAAGGGCTTGGGATTTTTGACGCCATGCTGCCATCCTATACGGTTTGCAACAAGGAACGCAAAACCTTCTCAACCCTTTGGACCCCCTTCAGCCCCAACTATTCGGAATTCCTCAAGGCATACCTAGCCGATACGGCCCAATATGAAAATGCTACTGTATTTGAGCCCAAACCCGGGAAGCCGGAAAACTGCTTTGATGTTTCCATGATCCCGTGGGTGACCTTCTCGGCATTCAACCTTAACATATATGATTCGGGGAAATACCTTCTTCCCATATTCACCATGGGGAAGGCATTTGAGCGGGGCGGGAAGCGCCTTCTGCCGCTCGCCATCCAGGTGCACCACGCCGTGTGCGATGGCTACCATGTTGCAGCATTTCTTCAAACATTGCAAGAAAAGATCGACGCTTTCGTTTAAGCCGATTCACATCCGCTCAAAAAAGAAACCCCTGCTGCGCCCAATGATAGGTGCTACATATTGCGCAGCTGCGTTTGTATTTTTCGTCCAGCGCAAACGGAACAGCTATTCTGCAGCATGCATGAGTTGGCAATGCCGGATTCCGTCTACAGAGGCTAGGGTTTCAATGAAGCCGTTTTTTAGAGTTGGCGGGCTCCCCGGAAGCGTGAAGCATTTTTCGGCGTATCAGAGCAACGTGCAGCAAAGTTCAAATCCATCGGTTTTTCCCATCATCCTGGAGCACGCTCTGCGCCGTTTCCAAAGCATTTAATTCGCGCTATGTTTTCGCTTTGCTCACTATAACTTATGGAAAGCAGGCTATGCGCTGCAACACAGCAATTTCCTTTTGTGCAAATGCATGCATGAACCAGCGGGGGAGCATAGATTGCTCCCCCGTTCTGATTTCAATTGTTTCGATGGCCTTATGCTACATCGTGCTCATATTGCAGCATATACAGCTTATAATAGATTCCGCCTTGGCTGAGCAGCTGCTGGTGATCGCCCTCTTCCACAATGCGGCCCTTGTGCATCACAATGATCTTATCCGCATTCTGGATGGTGGAAAGCCGGTGCGCAACGATGATGGTCGTTCGCCCTTCCATCAGTTTTCCAAGCGCATCTTGGATAAGCGATTCGGTTTCCGTATCGATGTTGGCAGTCGCTTCATCCAAAATAAGAACCGAGGGTTTAAAGGCAAGCGTGCGCGCAAAGGAAAGGAGCTGCCGCTGACCTGCAGAGAATGCTGCGCCGCGCTCGATCACCTCATGCGCATAGCCGCCGGGCAGGCGGGAGATAAAACCAGCCGCGTTTACCGTTTCAGCTGCCGCTTTGATCTCCGCATCGGTAATACCCGTTTCATTCAAGCGGATGTTCGCGCGCACATCGCCGGTAAACAGGAACACATCCTGCAGCATCTGCCCGATATTGCGGCGAAGGTCCTCTACGCATATCTTGCGCACGTCAATTCCGTCAATCAAAATTGCGCCTTTCTGAATGTCGTAATACCGGCAGATCAAGTTCTGGATCGTGGTCTTTCCCGCGCCCGTTGCGCCAACAAAAGCTACCCGCTGGCCGGGCTCCACGGTAAAGGAAACGTCCTGCAGCACCCATTCTTCATCCCTGTATGCAAACCAGACGTGCTGGAACTCGATTTTTCCGCGGAAGGTATCCACATGTACCGCATCCGGTGCATTTTCAATCTGCGGCTTGGTATCCAGCAGCCAAAAAATGCGTTCCGAGCAGGCATTTGCGGACTGGATCGTATCAAACTGTTCAGCGATTTCTTGAATTGGCTGAAAGAACTTGTTGATATAACGCTGGAACACAACGAGCGTGCCCAGCGTAACAACGCCGTCCATAGCCATATTCCCGCCCACGAAGATGAGGATGGCAAGCGCAGCAATATTCATTACATAAGAAACCGGGCTATAAAGCGCAAAGGTGATGAGCTGCTTCATGTTAATTTTACGCAGGTCTTCCGTTCTGGTTTCAAAGTCTTCACGCACGTCGTTTTCCGCCGTGAACACCTGCACAACCTTCATTCCGGAAACATGCTCCGCAACAAAGCCGTTTAGCTCGGAGATCTTCGCCCGCATCGCACGGTAGATCTTGCGCGTAGCAGAGCGGAACACGACTGTGGCCACCGTAATAAACGGCATAACGATGAAAATATAAAGCGAAAGCTTCACGTTTTCCGAAAGCATTACCGCAATAACGCCAACAAGCACAAAGCAGCTTTTGAGGATGTTCACGATCACGCTCGTAAACATCTCGTTTACGGTCTCACAATCGTTGGTAACGCGGGTCACAAGCCTGCCGATGGGGTTTTCGTTGAAAAAACCAACGTGCAACTTCATCATGTGAGAGAAAAGATCGTTGCGCAAATTGTAAATGATCTTTTGCCCCACGGTTGCAAGGATGGCAGCCTGCGCATAGGTAAGCCCCATTACAGCAAGCACGGTTGCAAGATAAATAAGGCCCAGACGCACTACGCCGGCAAGATCCGCAGCGCGCAGCTCCTTTAGCTGCTCCAGTGTGAATCCCTCGCCGCTGACCTGTTCATATTTGGATACAAACTCATCCACTGCATCTCCAAGGATCTGCGGCTGATAGAGCTCCAGCACAACCACGGCAAGGATGATGGCAAGTGCCAGCGCGAACCAGCCCACATAGGATTTTCCATAGCCCAGAAGCCTGCGATTGGGGGATGCCTTTTTCCGGGTAGAACCTGCGCGTTTTTCCCTGTTCACAGCGCATACTCCTCCTTTTTCATTTTTTCCAGGAGCTGACGATGATACAGGTCCGCATAGATGCCGCCCAGCGCAACAAGCTCCGCGTGATTGCCCATTTCGGTAATCGTTCCACCGGAAAGGACAATGATCTTATCCGCATGCTGCAACGTAGAGATGCGGTGTGCGATGATGATGTTGGTCTTTCCTGCGCGCAGCGCATTTAGATTGCGAAGAATCTGCTCCTCTGTGTCCGTGTCTACAGCCGACACCGCATCATCGAGGATTAAGATCTCCGGGTCCAGAATCAATGCCCGCGCAATGGCGATGCGCTGCTTCTGCCCGCCGGAAAGCGAAACGCCGCGTTCACCCACCATCGTTTCATAACCATCCGCAAAATCCATGATGTTTTCATGCACGCAAGCAGCTTTGGCGGCGGCTACGATCTCCTCAAACGTTTTGCTGCGGTCGCCAAAGGCAATGTTGTTCCTTACGGTATCTGAAAACAGGAAGTTATCCTGCATGACATAGCCCATCGTGCGGCGCAGCGTTTTCAAGGAAACGCTATGGATTTCCTGCCCGCCGATGTAAATCATATCCTGCCCCGGGTCGTCCACGCGCAGGAGCAGGTCTGCAAGCGTTGTTTTGCCTGCGCCCGTGCGGCCCACGATGCCGAGCGTCTCGCCGCGCTTTACCTCAAAGGAAATATCCCGCAGCACATCCTTTTGCGTTCCAGGGTAACGGAACGTCAAATTCTTTACGCAGATGTCGCCGCGCAATGGTGTTTCCTCACCCGCGGGGATAAGATCCGGAATATCCGATTCCGTTTGAAGCACTTTTTCTATGCGTTTGAGCGAGGCAGAGCCACGCGTTATCACGTTGATGACGCGCCCGATGGATGCAATCGGCCATACGAGCATGTTCAAATATTGAATAAACGCCGAAAAGTCTCCTACGCTGATCTGGCCGAGAATCGCAATGTAGCCGCCATACCCGATGGCGATGGCCATGGAGCAGCCTGCAATCATGTGCATAAAGGGGAACATGAATGCCTGCAGCTTCGCTTCGCGGATATTTGCAACCCGCGAATCCATGTTGACCGCCTCAAACGCAAGGCATTCCTTTTGTTCCTGCACGAAGGCTTTAATCACTTTGACGCCGTTGAGCTTTTCCTGCACAAAATCAGCCACTTTGGAAAAAGCTTCCTGCCGGCGGGTGAAGCGCTTATGCATTTCACGGCCGACAAACGTACTCACAACAGCCACAAGGCTCATCGGCAAAATGGCAACAATGCTCAAACGCAGGTCGATCTCGAACACCATCTTGGCCATCGTGGCAAGGCCGATCGCAAGCGTATCAAGGCCCATCATGATGGTGACCGCAAATGTCATGCGGACAGCCTCGATGTCATTGGTCATATACGCCATGATTTCGCCGGCTTTGTGTTCATGGAAATAGGAAGAAGGCAGCGTGTTCAAGTGGGAAAACAAGTCGTTGCGCATATCGCGCTCAATCTTGCGCGCCGCACCAAAAATACAATAGCGCCAAGCAATGCGGCCTGCAAGCACCATGACTGCAATGGCAGCCATCCTAAGCACGGCATTCACAAAGCCGGATTGATCGATCGTTTGTAGCTCGATGCCATCGATCACATTGCCGACAATAATTGGGACTTCCGTCTGCGCAAGATCGATCACGATCAAGACTGCCATTCCTATGAGATAGCTCCATTTGTATTTTCGGATAAAACGCTGCGCATAAGGGCTCCGGAGGATATCCATAATCCCCGCCTTGCGCGCCTTCTGTTTCTCCATGCTGTTCTCCTTCATGATGTGCATTCTGCAAGTCTTCAAAACAAATCAATTTTAGCACTTGAAGCATGCTTTAAGTCAAGTCTTTCGACATTCCAAAATGCATCTTTCGTCGAATTGGCGTCTATGTCGCATAATATTGCAGTTAAAATTCCAGAAGCTATATAAAGGATATTTCAAACCGCAAACGGTTGTTTATTGGCATTGCTCTTACTAGAAAAATCAAATAGGTAGTGATATAATTTTCTAAAACTAATGTGCGGCGATTGTGGCGCTAAATGTTGCTGCGCGGAGGCTTTTTGCGTTAACAAACGGTGGAAGGCCGAAGGTTCGTGCTTGCCTCAAATGCGGCAAGCGAGAGGCAGTTGCGTTTAACAAAAAATTCAAGATCATAAACCGAAGGTAAGCACGCCGAATCTCCATAAAGCGAGCAGCAACGCTTTGCTGGAAGTGTTCAAATGCAAAGTCTACAGGATGTGAATGGCATGGAAATCTCAGGCCAATCAAAGGCTGAGTTGTGGCAGATGGATATTGTGTTGTAATATGCTCTCAATTTATACCAGGCAGCCAAAAATAAGGGGGATTTTGTCGAATTGGTTTATGGGCTTTTGAGACTGTTTGCATCATTGTCCAATTTGCTTTTCAATCTTTCCGGGCATGCCGCGGGCCAAGAAGCGGCTTCAAAATGGGCTGATGCCTTGAAGAGGTGATAGAATGGATTTTATAGCTGGCGTAATCCTGGTCATAATCGCCATTGTTCTTAAAATCGCGCACGATTACTCCTATAAAAAGGCGCTCAAATCAATTGCGTTTGATAATATAAAATATCATATGGAATCCATGTGTTTTCGCCCCTTTGCCTATGAAGATGAGAACATATACCTATCAGAAGCCAATTCTATGAGCATATACAAAAGAGCCGAGGGGAATGACCCCAAAGATTTTATAAGAGAAGATTTGCGCATCTCAAATAGCGGCTATTTATTTTTGCTTGCAAAAGGAGGCGTGAATACAATCTACCATAAGAATACGATCGAAGCGGCTTTAATTTTAAACGATAGGGAAATAAGGAATTGGATGAGCAGCGTTTTGCCAATCGAATACATTCATGCTGTACACTTTGTTGAAAACATAATGGGAGAAACACGCCAATCGCCGCACGGAGCGCCTCCAATAGAGCAAGAAGTTCGGAATATGATTCCAAAGGCCCTTCCGCTTAACGACAAAGGAGTAGAATTGCTTTTGTGCGCGCAAAACATGCTTGATGCATGGGAAAAAGGAGGCGCAAAAGAAAGCTTTATTGAACACGTTGAAAAGATGGAGGAACTTACCCGGAACACAGGAAAATGGAGAGCATATATAGATTAATCCATATAGAATCATAAAATCTAACAATCTTATCTTCAAAACATATCATAACAGGAGAACCAATGATGACAAAACAATGGAGCAACAAAAGCTTCTGTACTTTGTTGCGCAAAAATGGCTACACCTTTATTAGACAAAAGGGAAATCATCAAATCTGGAGCAAAGACAATACTCCAATCTCTATCCCATCGGTAAAGATAAATTGCATGCTGGCAAAAAGGCTGATAAAAGAAAATGGAATTGTGGAGGAATAAGAAATATGAATGCTGAAAAGAGAAAAAGATCAAAGACGTCGCTATCATTCAAAAAGCTAGCGCATCGCTCCGCGAATTCCTCGAAGAAGAGGCGCGCTTCTACTTTTACGGCAGAAGCGTTAAATTGAGATGTCATCCGCCAATATCTACCCGTTTCCCTCTGCGCAATGCAAGCTGGCTTAAGAGGAAACCACTCCACCCACTTTATGTTGAAGTGAACAAAGCCAAATGAACGCTGCGGCTCTAGACGCCGGCAAACTCTGCAGCAGTGGATGGAAGCAGCCTTTTTCCCGGCGGTGGCATGTATCTAGCTAAGCGATTCCCAAAGATTTCTTATGCGTCAGCACATCGTTTGGCCCCGCTTTTTGCCTTGCCATGCAAACAAAATGCAGCCCAACAAAAAGTTAGGCTGCCGATAAATCCTCTTGTTTCCAGTTTCGATTGCGCCGAACTATGCACCCTGGCTTCTAAACCGGCTTCAGCGGAAAACCTTCTGCATGCGAGTTGATTTTACGCCGCACGATCTAACAGCTTTGCACTTTGGATTCGCCCGGTCACAATGCCGTCTCATCCGCTGCCCAAAATCTGCATTTTGTGTCACGATCCCCTTAAGCCATAATGCATTCATTCGTTCTCAAAAAGCAGTTCAAATTGCCCGGCTTCAGCCACGCGGTATACCCGCTCCACATCCCCGTCCATGGCCTCGAGCATCGGCAGATCCGCTTCATAGCACACACACGTGCCGCAGGAAGAACTCAGCGCGCGCGGCACAGGCGCCATCCAGGCTTTCACCTGGCGGGTTGCAAGCGCGCGGCTGGTTACAAGCGCCGCAAGGTGCGTATGGAATGTGGCAATATACTTCATGCTTTTTCGAGCGTCAAGCAAAACGTTTCATCTTGTTGCTCTATAGCTACTTTGTATCCCATGCTTCTGCCGAACCGGGTTACATTTTCCACCGCGCAACGGTCATTCACCAGCACAACAAGCGCATCGGGCGCATTCTTTTTTACTTCCTTCTGCACCATTGCAACCGGCATGGGGCACGTAAACCCTCTTGCATCGACCTTGACCGCCATATCTACTTCCCCTTCTCTATGAAATCAGTTTTTTTGTACCGCTTTTTCTTTTTGCGGCATGTTCAAAATCGAAATCACCAGCAAGACGGCTATGCCCAGAAGCACCGCAACCTTGCCAGCACTTGAAATACCGCCAACTACAAGTTCGCCCGCTTCATTTAAGGAATCCGCATTCCCGGCAAGGCCAAAATTATGCGCGAATGCCGCGCCTGCGATCATGCCAAATACCGTAATTGCAGAGTCTCCGTTTCCTTCCCCGGCAAGGATCAATTGGCGGAGCGGGCATCCGCCCAGGAGCACTGAGCCCCACCCAACGAGCACCATGCCAAGCGCATTCCAAAGGTGGCTGCTATGGGCAATGGGCTGCAATTCAAACCCAAGTTTAAACGTTCCAAACGCTAGGTTGCCGATGAGCACCACAAGGAAAATGGCAATAAACCCATAGAGCAGCTTGAAATCCTGGAACATGATGCTATCCCGAATGCCACCCGCCATGCAAAGGCGCGCGCGCTGCGCAAGCGCGCCCGCGATAAGCGCAAGGCCAAGTGCGATCCAGAAGGATGCATGCTGCGAACCCGGGCCCGTTTCACTTAAATGGAACAGCGTTGGGGCGGCAAGGAACAGGATCAGCAGCCCCACCATCAGCGCAGGCAGTATGCCGCCTTCCGGGCGCCCCATGGTATAATTGCGGCGCAAGGAAAAGCCGCGCTTTAAGAATTGGACGCCCACAAAGATGCCAAGCGCAAAGCCGAGCATCCCGATAAGCGCGTTGAGATCCCCGCCACCAAGCCGGAGCACCATGCGCAGCGGGCAGCCGAGGAACGCAAGCGCACCGATCATTACAAACGCGCCGAGCACAAAGCGCGTTGCGGGCGAGGAACCCGCCTTTGCGCGAAATTCGCCTTTTGCAAGCGCCATAATGCATGCGCCGAGCACAAGGCCGATGATCTCCGGCCTAATATACTGTACTTTTTCCGCGCTGTGCAGCCCAATGCCGCCTGCGATGTCGCGCAGGAAGCAGGCGATGCAAAAGCCCATGTTCGCGGGATTGCCAAGCAACGTTAAAACAAGCGCGGCGACGCCTACAAAAGCGCCGGCAATAACCACCATCCAATTCACTTTTTTCATTTTGTTTCTCCTGTGATGTCGAATTGCAGCTGCGCATAGCGCGCGGTTTGTGTTAAAAAAATTATAGACCATATGCCAAGAAATGGCGAATTCCTTTTTTCAATACCTTCCTTTTTTTATCGAAAAAACCGATGTTTCGATTCTCGAAATAATCGTTTGCCCAAGGCTGCTTCCATCTGGAAGAAAATGGGATTGCAGGTGTCTCTGGGTACAAGCAGAATTATCCTAAGGGAAGTGCATTAAGGAGCTGCAACGTTAAAAAAGTCGGCGATCGCATTGATTTGCACCGATGCTGCATTGTGGGAAAGGAGTTACCCGCCTGCGGTTGGTGTTTTCGTGAAATGGAAAGGGAGCAAACGATGCCGGGCGTGTAAAGGGAATGCGATCATCAAAAGCGGCAGGACGCATATCCATTGCTAATTTGTTTTTTGTGCGCATACGCCCCTTCCAAACGATGTTTTTATGCTGTTTTTCTGGATTGAAAAAGCTCAACGGCCGTATAACCTGTGAAACACCTTCTTTCGATTGCGCATGGTTTCAAATCAGCTTCGGCGTTTCCGTGCGCACATAGCGTGCAAAGCGCTGCTCCAGCGGGGTGAGCGCAACATCTTTCCGCCAGGCAAGGTAAATTTTCCGGTATGCCCCTTCGGGTAGAAAATCGAATGCAAGAAGCTTTCCTGCCGCAAGCTCCTCCCGCACGGCAAGGCTTGAGATAATCGCTACCCCCATGCCCTGCAAAACGCCTGCTTTGATGGATTCCGGATGATCCATGCGCGCAACAATGTGCAGCCGTTCGAGCGGTATGCCGCATCTGCTCAGATACTCCTCGGCAGCGCGTTGCGTGCCCGAGGTCTCCTCGCGCGCAATCATCGGCTCATGTATGAGCGCAAGTCCATCCGCTCCCCGGTTGTAAAGTTCCTGGAAACGGGCGTTGTTCGCTGCAATCACAACCAGCCTGTCCTGCGCAATCGCATGGCAGGCGAAGCGCTGCGCTGGAAGCGCCGCGCCGATTAGGCCAATGCGTACCTCGCCTTGCTCCAGCAAAACGCGCACCTCATCGCTATCCCCGCGGCGCAACAGAAATGATGCGCCTGGCTGCTGTTTGAGAAAGCCCGCCATGAGCTGCGGCAACAGGGACTGCGCCGGCACGGTGGAAGTGCCAATGCGCAGCGCCTCGCCGGCTGCCGTTTCCTGCAACGTCTGCAATGCTTCACATCGGTTTAAAATGTCTTTTGCGGCTGCATAGACCCTTTTCCCCTCTTCTGTGAGCGCAAACCGTTTGCGCGCGCCGCGCAGGATCAGCTGCGCCCCAAGCGCGCGCTCAAGCGACTGAATGTGCATGCTCACAGTGGATTGCGTAAGGTGCAGCTGCTCAGCTGCGCGGGTAAAGCTCCCATATTCTGCCACGGCCGTAAACGCCTCCAGCTGCCGCAAACTGATTCCAAGCATACGTTTTCTCCTTCTTTTCACAGTGGGGAAACGGCTGCAAACATCCATGTGACATTTTGCAGCCGATATGTTATGCTTTCCCTATCCAACCGAATCCATAAAGGAAGGAAACATCCATGCGGACCATCTATCTTGACAATGCCGCCACTTCGTTTCCAAAGCCAGCCGGTGTCAGCGCGCGCATGAAGGAATATCTCGATTCCGTTGGCGCGCCCATCAACCGCTCGGTTTACGGTGCCGCACAGGACGCGGGGCTTGTAGCCCTAAGCCTAAGAGAACGCCTCGCCCGCCTTTTTGCTTTTCCCGAAAAGCCGACGCATGTAATCTTGACCCCGGGCGCAACGGCGGGGCTGAACTTGATTTTGAAAGGCTACCTGCGGCCCGGGGATC
>ERZ1643251.2320-NODE-2320-length-19568-cov-30.822067_pt1 | contig 19568 bp, 14 predicted proteins | sample MGYA00579261_ERZ1643251 | MGnify/ENA primary metagenome ERZ1643251 (study PRJEB29033, sample SAMEA4952267) | chicken gut metagenome | biome: Broiler Chicken; feature: Gastrointestinal Tract; material: Caecum | place: Ireland | collected 2018 | study: Broiler... | reverse complement strand
TTTATCACTTATAAACAACAAATAATAGATAAAAAATTCACTTTAATAATTAAGTGAACTTTTAAATTATAAATTTTTAATTTTTTCCTTAATTTGAGCCAAGAGTTTTAAAGTATTGCCAGCATCAGTGCCGCCCCCTTGAGCAAAGGTTTTTGATCCTCCACCATTCCCTCTTGAATTAATAGAAAGAAATTTAACAATATCCCCACAATCAATACGATTTGATGTTGATTTAGCGATAAAGTTTACCGAATTATCAGTATTGATATTGGCAAGAAGAATAAAACTATTTTCTATTTGATTACTTAAAGACGATACAATCTGTTTTAAAGTCGAGATATCATAATCGTTTGTTATACTTATAATTGTCGTGATACCACTAATCTCCTCTTTTATCGACATAAAACTAGATAAATCGCTCACGGCTTTTTCATTTTTCTTAATCGTGTATTCTTTTTCTAAATCTTTAATATTTGCTCTTAAATTGTCAAGTTCATTTTTATTTATAAGAACATCCCGATAACTTTGAGGATCTTGATATTCAATATGAAAGTCAAAAGATAATTCAATTTCTAATTCTTTAGCAGATAAAACTATTTTTTTGGCTTTATCTAATAATTTTAGCATTTCCTCATTATATTTAGAAATCACTTCCGCAAGTGCACCTTTGATATTATCATTTGTCGATGCTATTATTCGATATGTATCAGCACCTTTATTTTCGATTGAAGCAATAGCAAATTTACCAATATCTTTAGAATTACTAACATGTGTTCCTGCGCATAACTCAAGAGATGGGCCTATTTCGACAACTCGAACTATTTCGCTATACTTATCAGAAAATAAAGCCATTGCTCCTTTCTTTTTAGCATCTTGTAATGACATATATTCAATTTTTGTTGGATATGCTGCCTTTATTTTTTCATTGACCATATTTTCTAGTTTTAATATTAATTCATCAGATAACTTGCCTTGATAATTAAAATCAAATCTTAATTCTTTTTCATCTACTTTAGAGCCTGCTTGATGTACAGAATTACCCAATAATTCTTGAAGTGATTTCTGAAGTAAATGAACTGCCGAATGATTTTTCATAATACTTAACCTTTTCTTTTTTAAAACATGGGTAAGAATTTTATCTTTTTTCTTTACCGTTCCTTCTAATACTTTAACTTCCAAAATATGTTGACCATTAGGAGCTTTAATGACATCACTTACCTCCAACCTACAATTAGCGTTCTTTAAATATCCAGAGTCTGCGACTTGACCACCACTTTCAGCATAGAAAGGATTTTCTTTTAAAAAGATATAGCAATCATCACTTGCTGAATCAACAAACTGATTATCTTGCATAATTGCAATAACTTCTGTTTCTAAACCTAACTTATCATAACCAACAAAAGTACTTTCTTCTTTATAATTAATTAACATTTCATTTTGAAGGTTCATACTATTCTTGACTTTGCGGTTTTTACGAGCCATTTCCTTTTGAGCTGACATATATTTATTGAAACTTGCAATATCGACAGCAAAGCCTTTTTCCTCAGCAGCCTCAATTGTTAATTCTATTGGATAGCCATAAGTATCATATAGCTTAAAAGCTTCTTCACCGCTAATAACTTTATTATTACTTTGGAAAATATCTTCTAGTTTTTTTTCTCCTGAAAGAAGAGTTTTTTGAAACAACAATTCTTCTTTCGATATTAAATCCTTGATTTTACTTCGATTTCCTACTAACTCTGGATATATTTCCGAATAACTATCTATAACAACGTCAACTAAACTAGATAAAAATTCATGATTGATGTTTAGCTTTTTACCCATTCTTGATGCTCTTCTTAATAATCTACGAAGTACATAACCTCTACCAACATTTTCAAATACAGCTCCATCAGATAAAGCGAAAGTTAGTGTTCTTATATGATCAGCAATTACTTTAAATTCCATTTGTCCTAAATAATGAATATGGCAAATATTAGCAATTTCAAGCATAATAGGCATAAAAAGGTCAGTTTCATAATTTGTTTCTACTTCTTGAAGAATGCAGGCCATTCTTTCAAGCCCCATACCAGTATCGATATTTTTACTAGGTAATTCAGGATAATCTTCTCTTTTTAATCCTTCGATAGCATTATATTGACTTAAAACATTGTTCCATATTTCAATATATCGATCATTCTCTTCTTCGTCTATCAAAAGTTTAACACCTTTTTTAGCTTTATCATATTTTTCACCACGATCATAGAATATTTCTGTATCAGGTCCTGATGGTCCCGGCCCTATTTCCCAAAAATTATTTTCTAACTTGATAATATGAGATTTCTTAATACCTACATTTAGCCATAAATTATATGATTCCTCATCACTAGGATAGACAGTAACATATAGTTTATCTTTATCAATAGCAAAATACTTTGGACTAGTAAGTAATTCATAAGCCCATGTTATAGCTTCTTTTTTAAAATAATCGCCAATACTAAAATTACCTAACATTTGAAAAAAAGTATGATGTCTCGCTGTTTTTCCTACTGACTCGATATCTCCTGTTCGAATACATTTTTGAAGACTCGTCAATCTTCGATTTTTAGGAATGGTCGTTCCATCAAAATATTTTTTTAGAGGTGTTACCCCTGCATTTATCCACAAAATAGTGGGATCATCTTCCGGTATTAATGAAGAAGATTCAACAATTGTATGGCCACGTTCAGAAAAAAAATCAAAATACATTTGTATTATTTCTTTACCGGTTAATTTTTTCATAAACGTTCCTCCTTATATATTTGATATACATCTTGTTCTAACTTTTCTAAAGTATCGTTAGTAAGTATATAATCATAATCTTGGTAACTATTCATTGCTGTTTCGATAGAATGTTTTTGTTCACTTTCTGTCAGATTGGTCTCAAAATTAATTCTATTTACCCGAATTGTTACGACATTATCAAATTTCTCTTTGACCGACTCAATTTCTCTAGGTAATCTTATATCTGGAACAATGATAACATCATAAAAATATGCGTATATCTCAATGTCATCTAATTGTCTTTCAATAAACATTTCAGATTTATTCAATTTATTTCTGATAACATCTGTGCCTAATTCCTGAAGTAATTTTCTTGGCTTATCTTCTTCATCCCCCTTCCAACCAGTCATCTCCATCGCATAAAACTTAATATATTTGCCTGCTCTAGAGAAAATAACTTTTTTGTTATCTAATTCATAAAATTTTTTCAAATAACCCCCTATAGTATCTTTACCATGTCTAGCTTTGCCACTTATTAAATATATTTTAGGATTTTTATAATTGATATCCATAAATAAACCTCCATTTTTTTAATTATATCAAATATTAAATAATATGTAAATTAATTTTAAAGCATTTTAATTTGACAGTTTACATTCTTTCTCCTTATAATATTTGAATTTTACAAAAAAGATAAAAATGTTAATTTTTTCACTTGCTTGTCCCTTTTCTAAATGTTATAATGAATTTGAGGTGGTAAGTGTGATGAGAAAAAATAACAGTAGTATTTTATTAATTGTTACTGGATCATTAGCTATTATCATAGTTACTGCTGCAGTATTCTTTAAAGATGGTATTATTTATAAATATTATGAATATAAAATTGATAAAGAATATTCCTCTACTGCTATAAATGATTATTATATTGAAGATAATTTTAATTTTGTTGATGATTACACTGATACCGGTATTAAAAATAAAAAAGATTTTATTAATTTTATTTATTTTGCTTTGAATAGTGGTACTAACTATATAGAAAGATATATCGATAAGGATTATATATATTATGAATCAGATATAGAGGCATTTACAGAAAATAATGGTGACGGTTTTAAAGAAATCATCTCGATTCTCAATAATTTTGTTCACCCATATAATAGTTCTAATAATATAAAAATTAATTATGGTGGCAATTATATGCTTGGTCTTACTATTAATAAAGCTTACTCAAATGACGAAATTGAGGAAATTAATTTAATAGTTGAGAAAATAATTAAAGACAAAATCACTAATGATATGCCAACACAAGAAAAAATTAAAGTTATTCATGATTATATTATTGATCATACCGAGTATGATAGACTTAAGTATGAAAATAAAAACGACAATACTTATAAGTCCAACACCGCTTATGGAGTATTAGTTCAAGGGTATGGAACCTGCAATGGTTATGCTGATGCTATGGCCATTTTCTTAAATAAAATGAATGTTATTAATTACAAGATTAGTAATAATGAACATATTTGGAACCTAGTATATCTAAATGGTAATTGGTATCACCTTGATCTTACTTGGGATGATCCCATTAGTGATAGTAATATAAACCGCGATACTTATTTTTTAATCAGTACTGAAGTTCTTGAAAAGATTAATGATGGTACACATAATTTCAATAAAATTATTTATAGTGAAGCATCTTAAGGTTGCTTTGCTATTTTATTTATTCCAAGATAAAAAAGAGTTCCTACTAAACACATGATCATATCTCCCATAGTATCATATAAGCCAATATCGATATATCCTCCAAATTCTTTTAGATAATCAATATCATTTACTCTAATACTATTTATCTTTTTAGTTATTGGCGTTTTTTTATCAGGAGAGAATAACGTGGAAGTTATTTCTGTGACAATTGTATCTTTTTGCATATCTTTATCTAAAAGATTGTCGATAGAAAATTCAGCAATTTCCCATAAAGATGCTACTGCCATTGATAAAGAGATGGTAAAGACTATTATTAATCTTTTATTTACTTTATCCTCAAATAATTTTATTATATATATAGCAAGAGAGGCCACTATATAGCCACTTAATGCGTGCATGATTAAATCAAAATAATTTGTTTTAGCATATAAAGAATAGATTTCTCCTAATATTTCTGTCCCAAAAATAAACAAATAAATTAAAATTTGAATAGTATTTGAATACTTTATTTTTCTTTGAATTAAATCTGATACTATAAAAAGAGCAAGTGTTAATAAACAAATAAAAGTATTAGAAATGCTACCATTTATTATTTGATACAACAAAATAGCAGCTACTAATACTCTGATAAAAAGTAATATTTTCTTCATCTTATAATCACCTATCACTATTATATGTCTTTTTTTATTTTTCTATCTCTGTTATCTTTTTTAATACTGAAAAATCATTAGTTAAAAGAAGAAAATCATTATTATAAATAATTCTATCAGTATTAACATTAATTGTCATATAATCATTTGTAACAAGAGCAGAATCTTCTATATTAATTTGTCCATATGTATCACTTTCTTTATCGTAATACTCGATGATATTATTGTGTAGACAATTTAAATATGATAAGGGACTTAATTCTACTTTGGTGTCATCAACTATGATAGTTACGGCATCAATAAAGAAATATAGATCTTGTCCATCATAGAAAAAAGCATGATCAAAAAATTGATTTAAATCTTTTAAATTTAGATAATAAAGATTATTTTCCTTATATAGTTCTGTTAAAGAATTAAGTTTATATTCACTACTTTTAATAGGAAAGACAATTGACATCTCTTTAGGAAAAATAACGCGATCAGCATCCTTAATATAAATAGGAATACTAGATAAATCTACAACATAATCTTTAGGAAGATAATCTAAAATGACATCTTTTTTGTTACGAGAAATGGAAGCAATATACTCCATTTTTACACCCGAAAAATATTGATATACTTCGATATCTTCAGTTTCAACATATCTATTGCTTTTATACTCTCTAGTATATAGTATTACTGCAACAGATAAAACAACTATCAAAAATATCGGTATCAGAAGGTTATATTTTTTCTTTATGAAATCTAACATATTACTTTTTATGATTATCATATGGACAGCTACAAGAGAGATATTGTATTTTTAGCTGCATAATATACTATCATATTCCTTTCTATATTTCTCTCAAATATTTTTCATTATACTTTTTTCTTTTGCCTAATATAATAATACACGCTATAACAAAGAGCTCCCCCTCCCAATATATAAGCTATATAAAGCATAATAGTTCCTGTTTGGGGATTATTAATATTCTCATCAGTACTACAAGTATAATAAACATTTTGGGTAATATCAGTATCTTTTACTTCAACAACTACTTTTTCTTTGTCTGGTATACAATTTTTTAATGAAGGAGAATTGACTGTTAAAGTTTCTCCTTTTTCTAACCCAGTTACTGTATATGGATTACTAGTATTATTTTCAAAATCTATTTTTTGATTAGTATCTTTATAATAATAATTAATTGTAACATTAAATGCTTCACTACATTTTTGATATTTTACTAATATGACTGTTGGAATCAAAACGATCGAATTATCCTCAAAATAAATTTCGTTAATATTAGTAAGATTTTCAGGTAAAATTTTTGTATTAATATGAGCTGCCGAAAAACCCGTACCTTTTATAATTTCATTTATAGATTCCTTATCATCTTCTGATAAACCATCATCAGAAGTTGTAGCTTTAAAACTTACCGATGAGGGAATAATCGTAGCCTGCTTCAAATCCTGAATAGTATAATCCAAATAGTTAATTTTATAAGTATCAGCATTAATGGGAACCTTATTACTTCTCGAAATAAGTGTATATACTGAATCATTAAATAAGTAGTAATTAGTAACCTCTTTATTGCTATTTTTGGTCGAAAGTTTATAATAACTTATTTCTTTGTCAAAGGGATCGTTTATATATACTGTATCCTTATTTCCTTCTTCCGAAACTTTTTTATATAAGGAATATGCCTCTTCTAAAGTAAGATTGGTTATACAAGAATTAGAAGTGCTTTTTTCTCCCAAACATACTATCTCTTGAGAAATATTTTTTCCATCAGTTGCTGGTAAATATAAAGCTAGTGACCTAAACTCTACATTTGAATGTAAATTTTGATCTTCAAATATTCCTCTTGGAGAAATAAAAGAAGATGAGGCACTAACTGTATTATAAAGATAATAGTCATAGTAATTATTACATACTTCGGCAGCTTTAACGCCTTTAGATATTGGAGCCAAAATTAGAATAGTTAAAACAATAGTTTTAATTAAATTTTTCTTATTCATCATTATCCTCTTTTCATAGTATTATTTATGACAAACTAATATTTAAACTTGGTACTAGATATTAAATTATTTATAATGGTTCCATTATACTTAATATCAACTAGTCTTAATTCAACGGTATCTTCTCCTTCAACATTATCAATACTAACGAAACTTGTAGTATTACCATTTATCAATACTTCACTTTTTTGAACTTCAATATTATTTATCAAAACGACTAATGTTGCGGAAGATATTGGATAATTATTATCCGTCGATATTAAATAATAAATTTTTTCAGGAGATGTTCGAGTTACTTTTAAGGAAATTTCAGGACTTTTGGTCATTATAACTACATTGTCAAAGGTTTCTGTATGTTCATTATTTTCGGCATCAAGATAAGAATATTTAAACGTTAAATCATAAGAAGTATTAGGACGTAAATTATTTAGCTCATAAACAGTACTACTGTCTGTCAAACGAATAGTATTAATGTTGCTATCGCCACTCATTTTAACTTCCATATAGACTGCTGTATATTCCTTTTTAGGATCATATATAACATAATCTACGGTTATTTTATCTACAGAGCTGGTAACCGCGATAACAGAAGTTCTTTTAGTGGCTTTTTTTACTTCTTCAATAGTAGTAGAACTATTGCCATTTTGACCTGTTCCTTGATTACCATTTTCTTCGATATTAGTAGTACCATCATTAGAACCTCCAGTAGTACCATTTTGATTATTGTCATTATCTTCTGGTATCAAATCTTCTTTAGTATAAGTATTAGAAGAGCCAATAATCTTTTTTAAATCTATTTTATCGCTACCGTAAGTTAATATTTCGTTAGCGATATCAAAGGTATAGTTAGAAGTTACAATAGTTGTTTCAGAAAAAGTTTTCAAATTTACCTTATGGTTAGTCATAGTGGCATTACCAGCTTTATCTAAATCAATCATTAGAAAATCAGTTGTTGCCAGTAATCCATCTGCTGATTTTATTTCTTTATCAACGACAAGATATTTACGATCCGCTAATTTATAAAACTTTGTTAGAGCGGTACTTTTTATTACGGTTTCGTCTTCAGTAACATTTATCTCCTCGCCATTTCCTATTTCGTAGTATCGTCCATATAAGTGGATTTCACCTTTATCTTCATTATAAGCTAAAGCTGCACTTCCTAACTCGTAATCTTTATCTTGATAAATTAGATAATATTCTTTATTCCATTTCGTCTTAATAATTCCCGAGTCTTGCAATTTAATTGGAGTTTTATCTTTATCAAAAACTATTGTATTAGTATCTACTTGATACTCTTGACGATCGGTACCTAAAAAGAGTTTAATACCTAGAGAAAACATGATAATGATACCAATAGAAATGGCTAAAATTATTCCTATGTTTCTCTTATTTTTTATATCATATTTTCTCATATTTACCTTCTTTCTTAATCAGTATTATTTTTAACGGTATATTGATGGTTGGTTTTACCATTGATTTCTAACTCAACCAATTCGCCATCTTCATCTTCAATCCAATAAGTTATTAAAATATAATTATTTAATCCTAATTCCTTCCCCTCTGGCATCGTAATAGTTAAAGTTGGATAACCATCTTTATCTAGTTTAAAATTAGTATCTTGACCTATTTGGAGACTACCAGAAGCTACTCTTTCACCACCTTGAACAGTGATATTATAATCTAACTTTTTTAAAGTTTTCTCAAGATTAGAAGCACCAGTGAAAGTTATTACTAATTCTTTTTTAGAAGTCGCTGTTGGAGTTACTGCCCCCAATGAAAAATTTAATTTGTTTTTAGTGTATTGACTTTTTCTTACATATACAATTCCTTCTTTTTCTTCAAGCGAAGCATTATTGCGATATGTTTTAGCGGATATGTATATTACATAGTTCGTATCTGGCTCTAAATTGGTAAATGTCTCTGTGATAACAAAGCCACTCTTTTTAATATCAATAGTTCTTCGGCATTGTTCTTCTCTACCAGGACAGGCATTATTATAAGCAGCATCTTGAAGTTCTATTTCATAAATACCATCTTCTATGACACGATCTTCATCTTGAACCACAATATTATAGGTAATTCCATAGGTATAATCCCCCGTAGAAGATTCTTCAATAATGGCATTTGGAGTTACAGTAAAAGTTGGATTAATTAATTCTCCTATATCGCCTCCCATAACATTTTTTAAAAGAGCATTATATAATTCTAGTTCTAGATTTAGATCAGTAGTAACAGCATATATTTTTAAAGTATGATAGTTTTCACCAAAAACGAAAGTATCACCTGTAATATCTTCAACATATTTAGCTACATAGCGACCACTACTTTGATAAATGTCTGCATTGGCTATTGTCTTTTCATATTCTAAATCGCCATTTATATCATATAATTCGAACCTTATATTCATATTAGTATTTGTTTTTAAACTTGCCAAAATATTTAAGGTTCTCTTACTATATAATTCTTCAAATATTTCTGAATTATAATTATAGTCAATACGAGAAAATATTTCGTCTTTGCCTAATGTTTTGAACTTACTTTTATATTCAACATAACCAGAGCGATTATAGTCAAATAATGGTGTTTTAACTGATGATCCATTTTTGTTCATATCAGCGGATATTTTATAATAATATTCAGTATCGGGATTTAAGCCTTCAAAAGTTACATTTTTTAAATTTTCATAATCTGTTTCAACAGTTTTAACAAAATTTTCATCACTACATTCCGCATCAGAATAAATGTCAATATAAAATTTATATTTGCCATCATTCTGAACAAAATCAGTAGCCAATGTCTCTTCACTAACGGATAGTTCTATATCGACAATAGCTCCATTTATAAGAGAAATGCTCGTTGTCGAAACTTTAGGAGTTATGCTAGTAAATTTAAATTGATTATTACTAGTTTGAATCTCCGCAATATCTAAAACTTTAGGATTAAAAGTTGCCTTACTAACAGAGTCTGATAACTCAATTATTCCATTTTGTGTTACTTTCACTTTATCATTTTCTTTGATAATGGTTCCATAGGGAACAAATTTATTATTTTTGATATCAACTAAATTAGTCGTTGTAAGATACCATGGATTAGTATTAGTTCGCAAATTAAAGCCTAATATTCCTTTAGGTGTATTTGATTTCAAATAAGAACTTGATTCAATATAGACATACTGACCAGGAATTTCCGTATTAGTCATCTGATAAACATAACCAACTTTTGACATATTTTCTGCTTCAACTAACCCCAAATCTTTTAGATATACACCCAATTTTGTCGGCTGACTAAAACCAATAAAACCAGTATCATAAAAGGCTTGTAGTGTTACAGTAATATCTTTTCCTTTAAATGATTCAATATCTGCATAATCTATAATTATACATTTGTTCTCATCACATGACTGTAAATCAGTTACAACTTGTTCATACTTGTTGTCACCGCTTTCAAGTCTTACTAAATAAGCCGAAATTCTGTCTATAAATTCATTATCATCAATAACTATTTTTAAGCGGTTATCAAAATTACCATATTCTAGTCGATAGCCTAAATTATAATCAGTAAGATCATAATAACCATCAAAGAAATATTTCCCCATAGTTATTTTGGAAATGCTTCCCTGTCTTTTACTATTAGCCCTATAATAACTTAAAGTATAGGTTGAGGAATTTACCAAATTAGAAACAGTAAAGGTACTAAAGTCGTCTTCCTTCATTATTACTGACTGATATTCATCATCAAGATCATTTATCTTATAGTAAAAATGATAATTTTGGGCATCAGCTTCTTTATATAAAGCGTTGTCAATATCTGTTATTTTATACTTATATGTTATTGAAGTGGGACTACTACTATCAATATACATATTAAATGTAGGATCTTGCTTTAAAGAAGTGAATGGTTCACTTGTCGGTTTCGTTGATGGAAATACAGTATCATCGGTGCCATCATTATTGCTATCAATGCTCATATCATAAGCAAAAGTATATGTATTTCCCCTTCGCATATCAGTATCTATAGTATTAAAGTCAGTACCATTGTCAAGAAAGAAATACGCTTCATAAATATCTTTATCTTGCGTCAGATCAATGATTATTTTCTTTACTTCACTGCCTTTATTATCATAAGCATAGAAATTTAATTTAGTTATCGGATTACTTCCTTGAAAATATGATTCGATTTTATTTTTATCAAATGAAGCTGTAACTTGATATCCAACAATAATATTATCTCCTAGTGAAGAACTATATTTTTTATTATATTCATTAGATTTTAACTGTTCATTGGTTATTTCTTCCACAATTATTGTAGGCATTTCAACTTCATCTTCAAGTAGTAATATTGATGGAGTTTCAAAAACAAACATATTATCTATTATTGTAAACTCATTAGTTTTATCGGCATCAAAGGCATCTGTAATTTCAATAGTATAATATCTACTTAATTTACCACCAGATAATTCCCTAAGACTATTCAAATTTTCGATTCCAAATAATTTTGAAGTTATTTGAAATTCTTTATTATAATATTTAGTTTTAATATCTTCATTATCTTCAAAAGTGGCAATTGGCTCTGACTGAATACCATTCTTGACATCACCACGATATAAATTGAACTTAATAGAAGCTAGTTTTTCTCCATAATCACTTTCCGGAGAAGTTGATACCATCTCTGTAGACACCGCTACTGGGATATCAAATGTCGACGCATTTTGTTTCCAATTTTGCATCTTCAGAGCTTCAATACCAGATGTTTTCACTACAAAGCTACCTATATAAACGTCTTCTTTCTTACCTGTACCATCATGAAGATCAATTGTTCCATAAACCTCAAAAGTATAAGTTGTGTTTTCCGTCAACCCGTTAAGTGACAAACGATATTCTAAAGTTTCTTTATCAAAATTAACATTATCAATTCGCTTGCTACTTGTTATTCCATCAGAATAACGAATAGTAAAGGTATTAGTTTCATCAAAGCATTCTCTTCCAGGTATTGGAACGGTACAACTATCATCTTTTAACTTAACAATACCAACAATTTGATTAAAATCAACAATTTCTTGAATAAATTCAATAGATGGTTTTCCAAGTACAATAAAATTATCACTGTACCCAGTTTCAATTTCATTGTATTTATAATTATCATAATATTCTACAATTATTTTATAGCGATAATTTTGTTTGCCTACAAGATTATTTTCTCCAATCTTCAAAGTTACGTCTTCCAATTTATCTTTACTGAAAGTATAAATAGGTTCAGCACGATTTATACTTTCAAGTGTTAAATCTTCAGCCTTATAAATTTCATAAGTATATTTAGTTATACTGTTATCAATATCCTCAAAATCTCTAGCGGATAATTTAAATATCTGATTTTCATTATCAGTTTCTACCGAAATAGTCCCCAAAACGGGCTTTTCTTTCAATGTTGTATCACTCGTATTAATGGTATAAATGTTAGCATAATTAGTATTATTAAAAATCACAGAATCAACAACTACTCGATAAGTAGTATTTTTGGTTAAACCATCAAAAACAACAAAATTATCTCCACTATTATTTATAGTATACGTTTGCCCTACTTGAGTATTTGTTTCATCAAACAATGATACATTAGCTGACTTTATCTCACTATTTGTTCCAAAATCTAGAGAATAAGATAAGGATTCTTTAGTAACAATCTCTCTTATTAATTTTAAATCGAGGCTTTCAGTACGGAAATTCTTTTTAAAATATTCGTTCATATTACCGCTGCTATCTTCATAGACAGTCATAACATAATTACAATCTGGAGATAAAGAACTTATACTAACGTCTTGCAATTCTGATACTTTAGCTAATAATTTTGTATATACTATTTCACCTGTCGTCGTATTCGTTAAAGTCAAGATAAGGTTTCCCTTAATAAAATTATCTGTATCAATTACTTGAAAGCTAGCTGATATATCATTAATACCCACTTTGGCGGTTATTAAATCAACAGAAACCTCTTTTTTTATAACAGAATTATGTTCTCCTTCAGAGTTTTGATTTTCATTTCCAGTACCATTATTTTCTCCCTGATTGTCATCTCCATTACCTGAATTATTACCTTCTGAATTATCATTTCCATTATCATCAGTACTATCAGAATCTGCTTTACCATCTGATGGCTTAATATCGATATTTTCATTGCCATCAATCGTCATTTCATTCAATGTCAATCTAGTTTCATCTTCATATAAAACTGTTTTTTCACCCAAATCAATCTTAATATCTTCCCCAATATATATAACTGTACCAGAGCTTACAGTCTGATAACTTCCTTCCTGATTTTCAATCTTAACAATGCCATCTTCAATAAACAATATTTCAAAGTAATCACCCTTAACAGAATTGTCATTTCCCGCTAATTTTATTTCTATAGCATTTCCAACTACAATGTACTTATTTTCAGTTATTCTCCCTAGAAAATTATTAAATATTAATGTCTTATCTGAATTTTCAATATAATAACTGCCATTATTATATTTGATAAGTGATTTGTCGGTAATATTATAATATGGTACAAGCGAAGTATTAAGATTATCTAAATCCAAAATTACACCCTTTTTCATAAACGATAAAGAATTATCTAAATAATGAATAAAATTATCTTTACTAGTCGATACTTCCTTATTATTAACATCTTTGAATATATATTCTTCAAAAACATTTTCTTTATAAACGGTATTGTCATTAAAATAGTATTTATCAGTTTTACTAGCATTACTACTAATAATATATCCCGCACTATAAAATTTTTGAGCAGAGGTCCTAGTTAAAAATATCGTACCAAATATTAGTAAAATTAAACAAACAATGCTTATAATTAGTATTATCCAAAAACTTTTTCCACCAATTCTTTTCATTTTATCACCGTTACCTATCATAGTAAATTATATCAAATTGGTTTTTAAAAGTCAATTAACTAGGAGTATTTCCCGGATATTGATAAGTAAATAAAAGTATAAATTATAATACTTTGGCTTTAGGCAATTGCAAATGAAGCGAGGGATATTTATTCTTCTCTATAGATAGCTACGATCTCCTAAGTTTGACAGTTTGAATATAAAAATCTCGGCAAACATAGATAAAATCTAGTTTTTTTATGTTTTTTCATTTTAGGGGTTCACAAATATAAAATATATGATATAATATTAACTAGATTTAGTTTTATTGTCTCCTTAGCTCAGTTGGTAGAGCAACTGACTCTTAATCAGTGGGTCTAGGGTTCGAATCCCTAAGGGGACACCATTTTTTAAAAGTTGCTCCAAAGTACTTGTCAATATTGATTTTGTATGTTATAATGTATAAGCAACTTATTTATGTGGGCTTGTAGCTCAGGTGGTTAGAGCGCACGCCTGATAAGCGTGAGGTCGATGGTTCAAGTCCATTCAGGCCCACCATTTTGGCCAGTTGGTGAAGTGGCTTAACACACTGCCCTTTCACGGCAGCATTCATGGATTCGAATTCCATACTGGTCACCAATTTGTTTAAAACATTGTAAAATGTTTTAAAATAGAAATTTTTCTTTTAAAATCTCTAACAAAATTGTTAAAAAGAGAAGTATGGGAATTAAGAGTATTTAATACTCTTTTTTCTTGTGTTAAATCCTGATGTATATAAACTCTAGCGGTAGTATCAACACTACTATGTCCCAACAATTTAGAAACAGTATTTATAGGAATACCACTACTAATTAAATAAAAAATTGCGTCTCGAGAATAACTTTATTTACGGACGCAATTTCTTATCAATAAAATTTATTTGACATTTTGCAAGTTTTTTATATCTTTGAATTTTAATTCTATCTTTAATATCGTCAAAGACTATACGATATACTACTTCCCATAATATTACCCATCCTATTATTAAAGTTAATTCAGAAATTATGTCACTATTTTCTAATAAATTGGATATAGCAATAAAAAAGATGCCTAAAAATGATAAAATGAAGCCTGAAATATTTTGATGCTCTTTAATTATCTTCTTTTCCTTTAATAATTCTAAATAATTATTCTTTATTATTCTTACAAGATATTTTTGATCTTCTTCACTCAATTTTTTTGCGGAACAAATAGTTATAGCTACTTTATCTTTTGCTCTTAAAGAAATACATTCACTTTCAATATATTTACTAATGCTACTTGCTAAAACTTCTTTATTATATTTTTCGCATAAATCTTCTTTATCATTGATATCTATTATTATTTTTTTCATTTTTCCTCCATTATATTAGATATAATTATTCCAATAAATAATAAAATTAAACCAACTATTAGTTCTATTATAGTAAAATTTGACCTAAATGACTGTATTATCATAAGAACTATACTAGATAGTAATACACCAAGAATAAAACTATAGATTTTGTTACTATATTTTTCAAACAAAATTTCTATTATTTTTACTATTATCAGTATACCACTAATAAAACCAAATGTAAATGGCAGTATTACTGCCGCATTTTCTAATATGATTGATATATCCATTATATTTCCAATAGAAGAAATAATAGTATTATACGTTCCTATTGTCATAAGTAATGCTGTGCTACTTATGCCTGGAATAACAGTTCCAATAGCTTCCATAATTCCCGATAGAAAAAAGATTATTGGGTCAAAAAAATCACCTCGAATTGTATAATTATTATCAATATTAGTAATGGAAATGATAAAGAAGAAAAGAAAGGAGGCTATAGCTATAAAATAATCCCTCCTTTGTACTTTCTTTATTACGCCTGGAAGAGATCCTTCAATTAATCCAACAAAAAATAAAATAGTAATTAAATAATATTTTTTTAAGGATAACTCTATTAATTTACTAAAAATGACAATTGCTATTAAGATTCCTAATACTATTGGCGACAAATATTTAATACTTTCTTTCTTGTTTTGTTTGAAATTATTTAAATAATGAATACACTTATCATAAATGCCCATTGTTATGGCTAACATTGCTCCAGAAACGCCAGGTATAATCTTACCAATCCCCACAATAAAACCTTTAAAAAAATTTTTCATTAGTGTAATTCTTTACATACTCCAGGATCAGGTTTATAAAAGCAATGATTTTTATACTTTCCAGCATAATCTTGGTCCCACCAAGTACTAGTACAAGCCGCACCGCTTTTAGGAGCATAAAACCACAAAGCGTTCGTAGCAGGATGATAATATTCACCACGTATAACTCTTTCAGCAAGTGACTTTTCTAACTCCGTTGGATTACCATAAAATAATGAACTACTTGTTCCTGAAAAACCTCCTGGAGATTGATAAATCATTTCTGAAATAGTATTAATGTCTTTGAAAGTGAGACAATCAGCTAAAACTCTATTTATTCCAACGTTTCCTACCATTAACATACCAAGATTACCTTCTCCAACAGCTTCTGCACGCATAAGCCTAGCTAAAAGTTCTTTTTCTTTTTCTGTATACTTTACAATCATAATATCACCACTATATTATATATAAATATAGTGGTGATTATGCTATTCTGTCAATAATTTTAGTGCTTCTTTTAACTGATTATCGTTTCCAAAACTTGGATTTGTTTTATAAGCTTCAGATAGCTCAACAATATTTGTAGGTGTTACGCCGACTTCGTCGATAAAGTTTCCATTGGGAGTAAGCCACTTTTGTGTAGTATATTTTATCATACTTCCGTCTAATAGCTTTTTGGTTTGTTGTACAGTTCCTTTTCCATAACTATTTGTTCCCACTACTAAACCACCATAACTTTCTTTAATAGCGGAAGCTAGTATTTCTGAAGCCGAAGCAGAAGCATTATTTATTAAAACGGCTAAAGGATAATTTCTCTTTTCTCTAGTAGTATCTTTCTTTTCCACTTTACCATTTGAATCCTCTAATTGATAAATCACTTTCCCTTTTTCTAAAAGCAAGTTAAGAATATCCGTAACTGTCGTCAAGTAACCCCCACTATTATCTCTTACATCAATAATGAGACTATCAATTTTTTCTTTTTCTAATTCTTCTAACTTATTTTTGAACTGACTATAGGCGGTACTAGAAAATATTATTATCTGCATATATCCAACTTTTTTACCAGCATATTCTAAAATTTGTCCATTGACATATGGAACTTCAACCTTACTTAAATTAATCGTTATATCCATTTCCATATTATCTCTTGCAACTGTTAATACAATTTTTTCTTTGCCACTATCTTTAATATAATCAGAAATATCACTACTAGTTTTATCTTCACAACTTATATTATCAACTTTTTTGATAACATCTCCTACTTTAAGTCCCGCTATAAAAGCCGGACTATCTTCAAAAACTTCGATAACTACTATTTTTCCCAATTCATAAGTAGCTATTGTACAGCCGATACCTTCATATTTACCATTTATTGTTTCATCAAAAATTGCGGTATCATCAATGTTTGTATAACTGGTATAAGTATCACCTACTGATGATATCATTCCTTCAATAGCACCTTCAATTAAAGAATCTTTATCTAGATCACCATAATAATTGTCGACAATAGCATAATAAGTATCAACAATTTTATCGAGATCTTTTGATACTTTCAAATAATTTTTTCCTGTAAATAAATTTATACAACCAAAACACATAAGAAAGCCAATTCCTAAAGAAAAAATCATGACTACTACCACTTCTTTAGTACTAAAAGCATCACCACTGGTACTTTTGATTGATTTAATTTTATCAACTATTTTCTTAAATATTTTATTCTGGTTTTCTTTTTTCTTCTTTTTAGTTTTCCCACTTTGTTTTTTATTACTAGTCATGTGTTACCATCTCCATAATAATTTTACCATAAATAAGAAAAAAAAGATATAAAGCTAATAGTAAAATTTATATCTTTTTTGAAGCCTTTTTTCTTTTTAATAAAACGTATATCAAATATATTATGATACTAATTATAAGGAAAATAGCACTACTAATTAAAAATTTATTAAGTATTAAGTTAACTATTTTATTAGTATTAATAACGTTAACATTTGCTTCAATAATTATTTTTGATAGATATCCAACAAAAAGAACTAATATTCCCGAAGATAGGGATACAATACTTACAATTTTTAAAGCTAGCAATTTATTTTTTATTAAAGTAAATAATATAATAACACATATTAAGATAGCAAAAAAAAGGAAAAACATTAGCTATCACCCAAAGATACTACTTCAATATCATACACATAATCAGAAACATCTTGTTTATAATATGCTAATTTTTCTAATACTTTATTTTTTAACTGCGTACTTAAAGTAGTAGTTTTATTAACGGCATCTTCTATCATAGAACAAAGTTCGTCATTACTGTATCTAGCTTCATTATTATTATGTAATTTATATTCGATAACCGATTTTAAAATATCATCTAATGTCTCATTTAAAGGTATTGAAGTTATGAGTAAATCTGCTTCACTTTCTGTTATATCTAGTTCATTTTTAACACTATAATAAGTATCATTATAAGTACCATCATCATTGGTAACTAAATCTATAATATCTATTTCATTTACGATTTTATCAGTACCATTTTCATTAATAACATTAATAACAACAGCATAAGTTCCTGTTATTGTACAAATTACAATCAAAATCACCACAACAATACTAACTAAAACAATATTTCTTTTATTCATATTTTCCACCACTATTAGAATTAACAATTAATTAAAAATTATTCCATCTAGATTATTAGATCATCCACATAACAGTCAAATAATATCTGAAAGAACTATTTCTAGCATATGAAAGTAAGAAATCGTTGATATGTATATCAAATAGTATCGACGAACCCTATTAAAATCTATAAAATAACTACGTTATTATTATTTAAATTACTAAATTTACTAAGCCATTCTTTAGCTGTACTATCTTTAACATAAATAATGATATTACTATTAATAGAGAACATATCAATATAATCAGTTACACTCGAAAAATCAAAATTTCGTATATCTAAACTAGTTAAATTATAGCAAAGGTTAAACATCGCAGACATTTCTGTTACTTTTGAAGTATCAAAGCTACTTAAGTCTAAACTTGTTAGACTTTGACAATTTTCAAACATATATCCCATACTTGTAACATTAGAGGTATCAAAGCTACTTAAGTCTAAACTTGTTAGACTTTGACAATAATAGAACATATCCTTCATTGTTGTTACTTTACTAGTATCAAAGCTACTTAAGTCTAAACTTGTTAGACTTTGACAATAATAGAACATAGCGTCCATACTTGTTACCTTACTTGTGTCAAAATTACTTAAATCCAAATTTGTTAAACTTGAACAACCAGCGAACATACCGTCCATACTTGTTGCCTTACTTGTGTCAAAATTACTTAAATCTAGACTCGTGATATTGGCTAGAAAGAAAAATAAATACGAACTATTAGGATTTGCTTTTACTTTTCCATTTTTTCCACCTATATACACTTCATATAAATTGTTCTTATTC
>ERZ1643251.2319-NODE-2319-length-19577-cov-6.295974_pt1 | contig 19577 bp, 20 predicted proteins | sample MGYA00579261_ERZ1643251 | MGnify/ENA primary metagenome ERZ1643251 (study PRJEB29033, sample SAMEA4952267) | chicken gut metagenome | biome: Broiler Chicken; feature: Gastrointestinal Tract; material: Caecum | place: Ireland | collected 2018 | study: Broiler... | reverse complement strand
GTTCCGCGCGCCTGAAAAGGTGTACATCAAGAAGGGCTGCCTGCCCGTGGCCCTGCGCGAGCTGAAAGAGGTGCTGGGCAAGAAGAAGGTCTTTATCGTCACCGACAGCTTCCTCTATCACAACGGCTACACCAAGGCCGTGACCGACCGCCTGGACGAGATGGGCATCACCCACACCACCTTCTTTGACGTGGCGCCCGACCCCAGCCTGGCCTCCGCCAAGGAGGGCGCGGCCGCCATGACCGCCTTCCAGCCCGACTGCATCATCGCCATCGGCGGCGGCAGCGCCATGGACGCGGCCAAGATCATGTGGGTGCTCTACGAGCATCCGGACGCGGACTTCCTGGACATGGCCATGCGCTTCTGCGACATCCGCAAGCGCACCTACACCTTCCCCCGCATGGGCGAAAAGGCGTACTTCATCGCCATCCCCACCACCGCCGGCACCGGCAGCGAGGTCACGCCCTTCGCGGTCATCACCGATCAGGACACCGGCGTCAAGTACCCGCTGGCCGACTATGAGCTCATGCCCAAGATGGCCATCGTGGACGCGGACATGATGATGAACGCGCCCAGGGGGCTGACCAGCGCCAGCGGCATCGACGCCGTGACGCACGACCTGGAGGCCATCGCCAGCATGATGGCCACCGACTACACCGACGGCCTGGCCCTGCAGAGCCTGAAGATGATTTTCGAGTATCTGCCCCGCGCCTACACGGACGGCCCCAACGACGCCGAGGCCCGCGAAAAGATGGCCAACGCCGCCACCATGGCCGGCATGGCGTTTGCCAACGCCTTCCTGGGCGTGTGCCACTCCATGGCGCACAAGCTGGGCGCCTTCCACCACCTGCCCCACGGCGTGGCCAACGCGCTCATGATCGACGAGGTCATCCGTTTCAACGCCGCCGAGGTCCCCGCCAAGATGGGCACCTTCCCGCAGTACGACCATCCGCACACGCTGGCGCGCTACGCGATGGTCGCCGACGCGCTGGGCCTGGGCGGCAAGGATGACGGCGAGAAGCTGGAAAACCTCATCCGCGCCATTGATGATTTGAAGGAAAAAATCGGCATCAAGCCCACCATCCGCGACTATGGCATTGATGAAAACGACTTCCTGAATCGTCTGGATGAGATGGTGGAGCAGGCGTTCGACGACCAGTGCACCGGCGCCAACCCGCGCTATCCGCTGATGAAGGAAATCAAGCAGATGTACCTGCGCGCCTACTACGGCGCCGAGGCCAACAAGTAAGGAGGGCGGCTATCATGAAACTGGACAAGGTGATTGCGGTCCGCACCAACAAGACCGTTTACCGCGACGGCCATCTGGCCATCAAGGTGTTTGACAGCGACTACAGCAAGGCCGACGTCCTCAACGAGGCGCTCAACCAGGCCCGCGTGGAGGAAACCGCCCTCAACATCCCCCGCCTGCACGAGGTGTGCACGGTGGGGGGCAAGTGGGCCATCGTCAGCGATTTCATCCCCGGCAAAACCCTCGCCCGGCTCATGGAGGAAAACCCCGACCGGCGTGACGAATATATGGATCTGTTCGTGGATCTGCAGCTGAAAATGCACGCGCAGACCTGTCCGCTGCTTGGCAAGCTCAAGGACAAGATGAACCGCAAGATCGACGAAACCGGTCTGGACGCCACCACCCGCTACGAGCTGCACGCGCGATTGCAGGGCATGCCCAACCACAAGAAGCTCTGCCACGGCGACTTCGATCCCAGGAACATCATCCTGCGCGACGACGGCGAAGCCTTCATCCTGGACTGGTCCCACGCCACGCAGGGCAACGCCAGCGCCGACGCGGCCCGCACGTACCTGCTGTTCTGGCTCGCGGGCGACATCGACGGGGCGGAAAGCTACCTCCACCTGTTCTGCAAAAAGAGCGATACCGCCCGGCAGTATGTGCAGAAGTGGATTCCCATCGTGGCCGCCAGCCAGAGCGTGAAGGGCCGCGCGGAGGAGCGCGAGTTCCTCCTGCACTGGGTCAATGTGGTGGACTACGAATAAGCGTTTCGCGTCCCGGCTGTGGGGCGTGAGGATACAGCGATCAAAACCCAGCAAAGGAGCAAACCTGTTATGAAGATCACCATCTGTATCGGTTCCAGCTGTCACCTCAAGGGTTCGCGCCAGATCGTGGAGGAGCTTCAGCGTCTGGTGGCGGAAGGCGGCCTCAAGGACAAGATTGAGCTGGCCGGCAAGTTCTGCATGGGCAACTGCCAGAACGGCGTGTGCGTCACCGTGGACGACGAGCCCTTCTCCCTGAGGCCCGAGGACACCAAGGCCTTCTTTGAAAACGAGGTCCTCCCCCGACTCAAATAACCGTGAGATCCATACGGGGCTGACGCGCTTTTTCACGCCAGCCCCCTTGGCCTGTTCTGATCCCTTTGCATTGGAGGAAGCTGCCCATGCTTGAAGTGCTCAACCTCAACGAAAACAACTGCGCGGACTGCTACAAGTGCATCCGCACCTGCTCGGTCAAGGCGATCACCTATGCCAACAACACCGCCGAGATCGTGCACGACGAGTGCATCCTGTGCGGCAACTGCTTCGTGGCCTGCCCCCAGAAGGCCAAGCAGGTCCGCAATGACGTGCCCCGCGTCAAGGAGGCCATTGCCGCGGGCAGGCATGTGGTGTGCAGCCTGGCCCCGTCCTTCATCGCGGATTTCCGTATCCGCTCCCTGGACGTGATGACGGACGCCCTCAAGCGCCTGGGCTTTGCCGAGGTGCAGGAAACCGCCGTGGGCGCGCAGCTGGTCAGCGACGAGTACGCGCGCATCATGCGCGAGGGCAAGCAGCGCGTGCTCATTTCCAGCTGCTGCCCTTCCATCAACATGCTCATCCAGAAGTATTACCCCACCATGCTCCCCCACCTGGCCAAGGTGCTCACCCCCATGCAGGCGCACTGCAAGGCCATCAAGGAGCAGAACCCGGAGGCGTTTACGGTGTTCATCGGCCCGTGCATCGCCAAAAAGGCCGAGGCCGACGAGAGCCCCTATACCGATATCGCCCTCACCTACGACGAGCTGCGCGACTGGCTGGCCGCCGAGCATATCGAGCTGCCCACCGACCATGTGGAGCCGGGCGACGGCAAGCGCGCGCGCTTTTATCCCGCCACCGGCGGCGTGCTCAAGGCCACCGACAAGGTGGAGGGATACCGCCGCATCGCCATCGACGGCGTGGACAACTGTCGCGCCGTGTTTGACGAGCTGGAAAACAGCCAGTTCGGCAACGTCTTTATCGAGATGAGCGCCTGCGAGGGCAGCTGCGTCAACGGCCCCTGCATCCGCGAGCACACCGAGCGCCGCCTCAAGGGCGCGCTGCGCGTGGACACCTTTGCCGGCGACCAGCGCTTTGACGTGGCCGCCCCCGATACCATCAGCTACAACTACCCCTTCCTGGGCGGCAAGAAAGTCAAGTTCGGGTCCGAGGCCATCAACGACATGCTCTACAAGATGGGCAAGACCAGCCCCGAAAAGGAGCTCAACTGCGGCAGCTGCGGCTACCCCACCTGCCGCGACAAGGCCATCGCCATCCTGGAGGGCAAGGCCAAGATCGAGATGTGCCTGCCCTTCCTCAAGGAAAAGGCCGAGAGCTTTTCCGACAGCATCATCAACAACACGCCCAACGCCATCATCGTCATGGACGAGGACCTGGTGGTGCAGCAGATCAACCGCGCGGCGGTGCGCATGTTCAAGCTCAAGGACGCAAACGACATCCTGCATGAGCACATCGTCCGCATCCTGAACCCCGGAGATTACCAGAACATCATCACCTCGGCCCTGCACACCACCACCCGCATGCACTACCTGGCCGATTACGAGCTCTATGTGGACGAAACCATCCTCTACGACCGGCAGTACCACATCGTGATCTCCCTCATGCGCGACGTGACCGAGCAGGAAACCCTGCGCGGCCAGGACGCGGAGCTGCGCAGGCAGACGGTGGAAATCACCGACAAGGTGATCGAAAAGCAGATGCGCGTGGTGCAGGAAATCGCCTCGCTGCTGGGCGAGACCACCGCCGAAACCAAGATTGCCCTCACCAAGCTAAAGGATGCGATGGCCCATGAATGACCTGTGGATTGAAACCGGTTCCATCAGCATGAACAAGCACGGCGAAACCCTCTGCGGCGACAAGGTGGAGCTGGCCGGCGGCGGGGACGAGGACCTCACGCTGGTGCTGGCCGACGGCCTGGGCAGCGGGGTGAAGGCCAACATCCTCTCCACCCTCACCAGCAAGATTCTCTGCACCATGATCTCCGGCGGCATCCCGCTGGAGGAGTGCGTCTCCACCATCGCAAGCACGCTGCCGGTGTGCAGCGTGCGCAAGGTGGCCTATTCGACCTTCACCATCATCCGCATTCTGGACAACAAAACCGCGCACATCATCCAGTTTGATAACCCCGCCACCATCGTGCTGCGCAAGGGCGAGCTGTTCGACTATCCCAGGGTCACGCGCGTGATTTCCGGCAAGACCATCTGGGAGAGCACTTTCCCCATCGAGCTGGACGATGTGTTCATCGCCATGAGCGACGGCGCGGAGTATGCCGGCGTGGGGGACCTGATGAACTTCGGCTGGACGCGCGACTCCATCGCCGACTACGCCATCGCCAACTATCTGCCCGAAAACAGCGCCAAGTTCACCGCGGGCCTCATCATCGACGAATGCGACCGCCTCTACGGCGGCTCGCCGGGCGATGATACCACCGTGGCCGTGGTGCGCGTGCGCAGCCGCCATCCGGTGAACCTCGTGGTCGGCCCGCCCGAGCACAAGGAGGACGACGTGCGCATGATGAACCTCTTCTTTTCCAAAGAGGGCACCAAGATCGTCTGCGGCGGCACCACCAGCAACGTCGTCTCCCGTTACCTGGGCCAGCCCATCATCGCCTCGCTGGACTATCACGACCCCGACGTGCCGCCCATCAGCCGCATCAAGGGCGTCGATCTGACCACCGAGGGCGTGATTACCCTCTCCAAGGTGCTCACCTACGCCGAGGACTTTCTGGATCAGGCGAAGCTGGCCTCCGTCTGGGCCACCCAGAAGGACGGCGCGAGCCTGATCGCCCGCGAGCTGTTTGAAAACGCGACCGACGTCAATTTCTTCGTGGGCCGCGCCATCAACCCCGCGCACCAGAACCCCAACCTGCCCATCACCTTCGGCATCAAGCAGCAGCTGATTACCAGCCTGGCCGACTGCCTCAGGAAAATGGGCAAACACGTTCGCCTTTCCTACTTCTAGAATCGGATGGAGGAATCATCGTCTATGCTGCTGTTTGACACCTACGTTCAAAAACTCAAGTACAAGGTGCTCAAGGAGGTCGCGCGCCACGACTACGCCGGGACGCTCCAGGACTGCTATCTGGACATCCCCAAGGTGATCTCCCCCGGCCCCAAGAGCACCATGCGCTGCTGCATCTACAAGGAGCGCGCCATCGTGGCCGAGCGCGTGAAGATCGCCATGGGCGGCGACAAGAAAAACCCCAACGTGATCGAGGTCATCGGCATCGCCTGCGACGAGTGCCCCGTCAGCGGCTACCGGGTCGGCCCCGACTGCCGCGGCTGCATCGCACACCGCTGCTCCAGCGCCTGCCCGCGCGGCGCGATCTCCTTTGACGACAACCATCACGCCCACATCGACCCCGACAAGTGCATCAACTGCGGCAAATGCGCCTCCGTCTGCCCCTACAGCGCCATCCAGAACCACGTGCGCCCCTGCGAGCGCGCGTGCAAGGTCAAGGCCATCCAGCAGGGCGAAAACCATGTGGCCCACATCGACGGCAGCAAGTGCATCGCCTGCGGCGCGTGCGTGTATCAGTGCCCCTTCGGCGCCATTCAGGACAAGAGCTTTCTGCTGGACGCCATCCACATCATCCGCGACAGCGAAAACAACCAGAAATACAAGGTCTATGCCGTCGTGGCCCCCTCCATCTCCAGCCAGTTCGTGTATGCCAAGCTGGGGCAGGTAATCATGGGCCTCAAGCAGCTGGGATTCTTCAGCGTCGTGGAGGCGGCGCTGGGCGCGGACATGGTCTCCTACCGCGAGGCCAGGGAGCTGGCCGAGAAGGGCTTCCTCACCTCCAGCTGCTGCCCCGCCTTCGTCAGCTACATTGAAAAGAGCTTCCCCACGCTCAGGCCCTTCGTCAGCCACAACCTCTCCCCCATGGCCGAGGTGGCGCGCTTCATCAAGGGCACCGACCCGGACGCCAAAATCATCTTCATCGGCCCCTGCACGGCCAAGAAGCAGGAGTTCCAGCGCGAGGAGGTCCGCCCGTGGATCGACTGCGTGCTTACCTTTGAGGAGCTGCAGGCCTGGTTCGACAGCCGGGATCTCGACCTGCCCTCCCTCGACGAGGACGTGCTGGACAACGCCAGCTACTTTGGCCGCATCTTCGCGCGCAGCGGCGGCCTGACCGACGCGGTGAAGCAGGCCCTCAAGGAGCAGGGCAGCGATTTCATCGTCAACCCCATCCCCTGCGACGGCATCGAGGCCTGCCGCGTGGCGCTGCTCAAGAAGCAGAAAAACCTTCTCAAGGAGAACTTCATCGAGGGCATGGCCTGCGTGGGCGGCTGCATCGGCGGCGCGGGGTGCCTCACCCACGGCCCCAAGGACAAGGGCGAGGTGGACAAGTACGGCCACGAGGCCTACGAAAAGACCATCACCGCCGCGCTGGCCCAGTGCGCCTACGATACGGAGAAATAAACCCGGCGGGCGGGGCGTTTGCGCCCCTGGGCGCGGGCGTTTGCGGCTTCTGGCGGCAAGTCCGCCGCCGGACTGTTTCGATACGTTGAAGAATCCGCGCTTTCCCATAAATGAGGGAGAGCGCGGATTTTTCCGTCTGTTCGGTTAAGCCTCAACGAACAGGAAAGAAAAACCAGGGTGGTTTCGTTTATTCAGATAGATGTTGTCAACTGAGGTTGACATCAAGGTTGTGCAAAAAGGGGAGGAGAGGAAATGACGATGAAAAAATACACGGTCTTTTTGCTTGTTGGACTCACATTAGCATTCGGTATTGTCTCCTGTCATGCCGAAACGCTTCAACAGCCAACGGATGTTTTTGAAGTATCAGATGACGGGCGGAAAATGCAAATTGTGACCGTTCTGGATGAAGGAACGGAATATGAGCTGATTGAACGGGTTGTAACGCAGGCGGGTTCTACCTTTGATTCCTATTATGATTCGGATGTTCCGATAGAGTGGGGAAGAATTTCTTTTTGGGACAGAAATGGCTATGTGCGTCAGGGGTGGATCGTGATGAATCCCGATGCCATCACCGGGATCCATATGAGCGTTTTCGATGATGATTCAAGCGAAGAGTACAATGGATACGATTCGGGCTTTGTCTTGTGCGAATCCCTCTCGTTAAGGGAGAATCCGGATGCCGCATCAAATGTTCTCCTTACCCTGACCTATGGGGCTTATTGTACCTTAATTGAAGAAAGCGGCTCCTGGTACAATGTCGTTTACCGCAATGAGCAAGGCCAACGTTATAGCGGCTGGGTTCGGAAGGAATATGTTCTCATCAATCCCGACTACTTTACGCCGAATGGAGAAACCCCGGTTTATGCTATGCCCTCCAGCACTTCCAAACGCGTTGGGCTGATTAGCAGCGGAACAACTTATCCAATCATCGGGGAGTTCAATGGTTTTCTGGCGATCAGCTTGCGTGGAGGAAGCGGATTTGTCGCAAAGCCTTAGAAGATACGAATTTTGGCAGAATGTCATCCGCAGAAAAAACAGCCTTGGCTTGCCTGGATGATACCCCATAGGTTACGGATATGCTGAATCCGCGCATCCCCATGAATGAGGGAAAGCGCGGATTCTTTTGCTTCTATGGGTTTTTCGGGCTTATTGCGCTTCCTCCGGCGCGGCGGGCAGGGTGACGGTCACCGTCTGCGCCGCCTCGTCCACCTGGGCGGCGATGCCCGTCAGGCTTTCGATGGTGGCGGCGGGCAGGTAGAGCACGTCGCCCACGCTGCGGATATCGCGCACGGGCACGATCTGCGCTTCGTTGTTTTTGTACACCTCAAGGCGCACCGGCGCGCCGGACTGGTCGTGCGTAAAGGCGATTCGGATGATATCGTCGTTCATGGCAAAGGCGTACTCGTCCGCCTCCACCGACTCGGAGGCGATCACGTTGATTCCCGCCGCATGGAGAATCTCCAGCAGCGGCAGGTAGACCTCCTCCCCCATCCGGTACGGGAGGAGCGGCGCTTCCGTCTCGTCCTCCGCCGCGATGGCCAGCGCCTCCGCCGCGCCGTCCAGGCGGATGCCATAGCCCGTCATGGCCTCAAACGAGGGGGCGGGCGTGGCGCTGGGCACAGCGGTTGGGGTAGGCGTAGCGGTGGGCGCGGCAGGCGTGGCGCTGGGCGCGGGGGTAGACGCCGGCTCGCCGGGCGTGGCGCTGGGCGTGGCCGAGGGCTGCGGCGTAGCGGTGGGCGCGGCAGGCGTGGCCGATGCGGGCGTTTCGGTGAGGGCCACGCTCAGGCCGGAGGTGGCGGAGGGCGCGGGCGTGACCGCCGTCGGGGACATGCGCACCTGGTTGCTCTCGTAGAGCACGGTCAGCGTAACGCGCCCGGCCATGCCGTCGGCGCTGAGGCCGTGCTGGTACTGGAACTGCTCCACGGCGCGGCGGGTCTGGTTGCCGTACACGCCGTCGATGTCGCCCTCGTAATAGCCGTACCGGGCCAGCTCCTCCTGGAGCCGGCGCACCTCGTCGCCCCTGTCGCCCACCTGCAGCGTGCCGTATTCGGGGTTGGGGGTGATGTCGATGGTGGGCACGGGGGTGGGCCTGGGCGTGGCGGTCGCGGTGGGGGTCGCGGTGGGCGCCGCCTGCACGTAGGGCGTGGGCGTGGGCTCGTCATAGGCGGGCATCGCGCCGGGGTCCGGCGCGTTCTGCACCGAGGCGGCCACGACCATCGACATATACACCAGAATCGTTTTCAGCAGATCCATTGCAGGTTCCTCCTTGGTCGGCCCGGTCAGGCGGGCGCATCAAAGCGGGTGCGGCGCGCCATGGTGAACACCACGCCCTTGAGCAGGCGGACGTCCTCGGCCAGGTTGGTCATCACGGCGTTGAGCTCGGCGGCGGTAAAAGCGCCGTCTCTGGCGGCCAGCACCGTGAGGCCCTCCAGCGTGCCCAGCATGCCCGCGTCGGCACAGAACCCCGCCGGGGCGGCGTTCAAAATCACAAAATCGAACCGGCTTTTCGCGCTCTTGAGAAAGGAGCGGAATGCCGCGGTGGCGGCTATATCCGCCACCGCGCCTTCGGGGGGCAGGCCCTCGATGAAGGCCAGGCCCCGCTCCGGGGTTTTGACGATCACATCCAGCAGCGACACCCCTCCGGCCAGATATTCCGAAAGGCAGGCCTGCGGCCTGACCCCCAGCAGCCCGGAAAGGCGCGCGTGGCCGGCGTCCATATCGACGGCCAGCACGCTGAAGCCCTGTCGCGCCAGTTCGCCGCACAAAAGCGCCGTGAGCACCGCTTGGTCGCCCTCCTGGTCCATCCCGGCGATCACCGCGACGCTCTGGCCGCTGGCGCACAGGCCGTTGCGCAGCTTGAGCGCGATCTCGCGCACGTTTTCCCTGATGAAACGATCCACCCGATCCAAAAGCATGCCGCCGCGCTGTTTTTTCCCATCGGCCATCAGCCTGCGGACCTCCCGGCGGCAGTCCGCCAGCGCGCCCATGCGCGGCGCGGCGAGGCAGCGGGCCTCCGGGTCGTTCACGTGCAGGGGACGGCGGTCCGAGCCCAGCAGGCATCCGGCCAGCGAGCCCACGGCAAAGGCGGCCAGCAGCGTCCAGACCACCTTCATGGGGCGGTTGGGCCCGCAGGGGGCGGCGGGCACCGTAGCCGGGGCGATCTCGTGCGCCTCCACGGCCCCCAGCTCGTCCTCAACGCGGGCGACCAGTTCGCGCCCGATGGCGTTCGCCAGCCCGGCCGTATACGCCGGGTCCGGCCCGATGGTCACGACCTCCATGAGGTGGGTGCCGTCGATGCCGCGCACCCCCGCGCGGGTGTGGCCGTCGCTGGCGGCAGCGGCGAGCACCGCCTGACGGAAACGGTCGGTTGAGGTCAGCGCATGGCAGTCGCGCGCGAGCATGCGCGCCGCTTCCAGCGGGGCCTTCTGGGAGGCGGCCGCGTCCGGCGCGGCATAGAACGTATAGACCGCCTGGTAGCGGTCGGCCTCGTACGCCCAGGTATAGGCCGCCATCAGGCAGCCCGCCGCAAGGCACAACAGCAGCGTCCACGGCAGGAAATGCCGCCATTTCAGCAGGGCTTTGCGCATGGCCTCCACCCCTTTTACGTCCAAAATTCCACCTTTCTTAGGATAGCACACCGCCGCCGCCTTGGCAAGCAAAAGCATTGACAAAGCGGCAAAACGCGCTAAGATGAAGGGGCATTTTTCTGCCGAGGGAGGCCATACGCATGATGCTGGGAGAGCCCACCTTTTCCGTTCAGCCGGATCACCAGGCTGTGCGGGACGACAGCCCGTTTCTTTGTTTTGAGGAGGGGCGCGTGCTCCTGAGGGATACGGGCGGCGGCACGCCCGCCCTTCCGACCTGGGCGCAGGTGCGGCCCCTGCCGGATGGCATGGAGCCCTTTGAACTGGCGCACACGGACCGCTTCGCCCTCTTCTGCCCGCATCCGCTTCATGGCGGGCAGGTGCCGGAGCGCGCGGGACTTCGGTATTATCCGCTGCACATCTTCCGCAGCCTGCCCTACGCGGAGGCGGGGCTGCTGGTGTCCTGCTGGCATCTGTGGGCCTGGTACGGGCGCAACCGCTTCTGCGGGCGCTGCGCCCATCCGCTCGTGCCCGACGCCGCGGAGCGCGCCCTGCGCTGCGAGGGCTGCGGGCTGGTGGTGTACCCGGCCATCGCCCCGGCGGTGATCGTAGCCATCACCCGCGGGGACAGCATTCTGCTGGCGCGCAGCGTGCGCAGCACCTTCCGCCATTACTCGCTGATCTCCGGCTATGTGGAGGTGGGCGAAACGCTGGAGCACGCCGTGCGCCGCGAGGTGATGGAGGAGGTGGGCCTGCGCCTGGGCGCGCTGCGCTACCTGGGCGATCAGCCCTGGGGCGTGAGCGGGTCGCAGATGTTCGCCTTTCAGGCCGAGGCGCTGGATGACGGCATCCGCCTGCAGGAGAGTGAGCTTAGCGAGGCCCGCTGGTTCCGGCGGAGCGAGCTGGAGCCGCAGGGGCGCACGGTGAGCATCGCCCTGGAGCTGATCGAGCGGTTCCGCACGGGCACGCTGTGACGGGCGCGGCGGGCGTTGACATTTCAGGCGCGACATGCTATTGTTTTGCCGTTCCCGAGAATGCTGGAAACGAAAGGCAGGCGTCGCCATGACGGGCGTGCTGGACTACGGAATCGGCAATATCGGTTCCATCCTGAACATGATCAAAAAGGTGGGCGCGCAGGGGGCCGCCGTGCAGACCGCGGAGGAGCTGAGCCGCTGCGACCGGCTGATTCTGCCGGGCGTGGGGCGCTTTGACGCGGGCATGGCGCTTTTGTGCCAGAGCGGCATGCGCCGGGCGCTGGACCGCGCGGTGGCGCAGGGCGTGCCGCTGCTGGGCATCTGCCTGGGCATGCAGATGCTGGGCCGCCGGAGCGAGGAGGGGCCGGGCGAGGGGCTGGGGTATCTGCCCTTCGACCTCAAGCGCTTCCGGCTGCAGGACCAGCCGGAATTGAAGGTGCCTCACATGGGCTGGGACTATGTGACGGTGGAGCGGCCGCAGGACCCGCTGGTGGCGGGGCTGGAGGCGGAGCCCCGGTTTTACTTCGTGCACAGCTACCACGCCGTCTGCGACGACCCCGCGGATGTGCTGATGACCTGCGACTACGGCTACCCCTTCCCCGCCGCCGTGGGCCGGGGAAGCGTCTGGGGCACGCAGTTTCACCCTGAGAAAAGCCACCGCTTCGGCATGTGCCTGATTCGCAACTTCGTAAAGGAGGCTTAGGATGTATCACCGTCCCAGGCTGATTCCCTGTCTGCTCCTCTCCGACGGCGGGCTGGTCAAGACCGTCCGTTTCAAGGACCCCAACTATCTGGGCGACCCGATCAACGCCGTGAAGATCTTCAGCGAAAAATGCGTGGACGAGCTGTGCGTGCAGGACATCCAGGCCAGCCGCGAGGGGCGCGGGCCGGACTTTGCCCTGCTGGAGGACCTCGCCTCCGAGGCGTTCATGCCCCTGTCCTACGGGGGCGGCGTGACCACGGTGGAGCAGGCGGCCCGGCTGTTTCATATCGGATTTGAAAAGGTGATTCTCAACACCGCCCTCGTCGACCGGCCGGAGCTGGTGCGCGAGCTGGCGGACCGCTTCGGATCGCAGAGCGTGGTCGCCTCCATCGACGTGAGGCTCGACCGCCTCCGCCGCTACCGCTGCGTGGTGGCCGGCGGCACCCGTCCCACGGGCGAAACGCCGCTGGCGCTGGCCCAGCGCGCGCAGGCGCTGGGCGCGGGCGAGGTGCTGCTCAACTCCGTGGACCGCGACGGCATGATGCAGGGCTATGACCTCAAGCTGGTCCGGTCCGTCGCCGACGGGCTGACCGTGCCGCTCATCGCCTGCGGGGGCGCGCGGGACGCGGCCGACCTGGGGCGCGTGCTTCACGAAGGGCACGCCCACGCGGCGGCGGCGGGAAGCCTGTTTGTGTACTTCGGGCCGCTGAAAGCGGTGCTCATCAACGTACCCTCCGAGGAGGAGCTGTGCCGGCTGGGGGTCTACCAGCCGCGATAGAGCGGCCGGCGTTTTTTCGGCGCGCGGCTGTGCGCCCGCCCATGCGGTTTCCGACCGCATGGGCGTTTTTGCTTGCGAAAGATCGTCCGCACGATTTTTTTCGACAAGCCTTGTTCCTCCGCCCTATAACAAGCTTTATTATTAAAAAGAATGCTTATTATAAGCATGCATATAAAGGATGCAACCATGCCTTCGCTTCATCACCTGTGGATGAAAACCTGCCTGCGCATGAAACGGCTGGTTTCGGCGCAGGCCGCGCCCCTCGGGCTGTCGCCGGGGCAGCCCAAGATCCCGGAGTTTCTGGCGCAGCACGGGGAGCACGAGCAAAAGGGCATTGCGGACTGCTGCGAAATTGAACCCGCCGCCGCGGGCAGCATTCTGTTGCGCATGGAGACCGCCGGACTGGTCACGCGGCGCAACCGCCCGGACAACCGGCGGTCCCTGTATGTGTCCCTGACGCCGACGGGGCAGAAGATGGCGCAAACCGTGCAGGACATTTTTGCTGCGGCGGAGGCGCAGATCACGGCCGGCCTGACGGAGGAAGAACGGGCCACGCTTTATGAACCGCTGAGCAAGTGCTTCCAAAACGGGAAAAGAGCTGTGAAACGAAACAAAAGGCCCTGCAAATGAGCAAACGCATTCTCTGCTACTGTGCCCGCCTGTTTCTCATGGCCATGGGCGTGTCGTTTTCCGGCAAGGCCGATCTGGGCATGTCGCCGGTCAACTCCATCCCCTACGTGCTCAGCGAAATATACACCAGTCTGTCCATGGGGACGTGGATCATCATCATATTTTCGCTGTACATTGCCATCCAGTTCCTCGTGCTGGGGAAGAACTTCCAGCCCTGGCGCATCCTGCGGCCGGTCAGCACCAGCCTCTTTGGCTATTTCACGGACTTCACCAATTTTCTGGCAGATCGTCTCCTGCCTGATCCCGCGCTGATGACCTTCGCCCCGGTGGTGGTCTATGGCGTGCGGCTGGTCTATCTCTTCATCAGCATGGTCCTCATCGCCCTGGGCATTCTTTTCTATCTGGCCCCCGACCTGGTCTCCCTGCCCGGCGAGGGCATCATGCAGGTCATCGCCGACAAGCTTCACAGGCCGTTGCCTGCCGTCAAGATGTGCTTCGACTGCACGGTATCCGTCATCGCCCTGATCCTCTCGCTGGCCTATTTCGGGCAATTTCACGGCATCCGGGAGGGAACCCTCATCGCCGCCTTCGGCGTGGGCAAAATCCTGGCCCTGTATGACCCGCTCAAGCCGGCTGTGCTGCGCTTTCTGCGTGGGGCGCAGGCGCAGTAAACGCGCCGCCTCAGGCGGCCTGAGGAGCCATCCCCACCGGCCCGCCTCAGCTGATGCCGTAGCGCTCCATCCAGTCGTTGACCTGCAAGAAATACGCGATCATCTGCGGCCCCGCCATCAGCTGGCCAAACCATGGCTTGCCGTAATCCTTTGGCTGTGCAAGAAATTGCGCAGCCTTTTTTCGGTCCATAAAGCGGTGCACCGGCGCCTGGGGATTGGCGAGCAGCTGCTCAAAGCGCTCCGCCAGCAGCGCCTCGTATACCGGGGAATAGGTCTTGGGGTACGGGCTCTTCTTTCGATACAGCAGCTGCGGCGGAAGCAGATCCTTGCAGGCGTCCCGGAGCAGCTTTTTTTCCATTCCGTTTTCATATTTCATGCTCCAGGGCACGTTGTACACATACTCCACGATCCGGTGATCCGCAAAGGGCACCCGCGCCTCCAGCCCCCAGGCCATGCTGGTGCGGTCCATCCGGTCCAGCAAAGTCTGCATAAACCAGCGCAGATTGAGATAGCTCATCTCCCGCCTGCGCCGGGTCTCCGCCTTTTCCTCCGGCAGCAGGGGAACCTGAGCCAGGGTATCATGCCTGACATTCTCGCTTTCTATGAGAGTGAGGAGGGGCAGCGGGAATTCGCTGAGTGGAAGAAGCAGAGGGAAGCGGAGAGGCAGAAGGCCGAAACGAAGAAGTGATAAAAAGGGCGAGCGCACCATGCAAACGGCTGCGTCCGCCCTTTTTGCGTTTATGTGGCCGCCTTCTTGCGTGGCCCTCTTGGCTTAGAAGTGGGCTTGCGCTTCACCCCGTTGCGGAAATAGGCGGTTTCGCAACGGTCAAAGAAAACAAATAATCCGAACCCATCTCCTATCGGAAACAAGTTCGGATTATATTGGTTTGGTGCCGGTGGTGGGACTCGAACCCACACGGGGGATTAGCCCAACGGATTTTGAGTCCGTCACGTCTGCCAATTCCATCACGCCGGCACGTGTTGGGTATTATACCATACTTCCGTGGAGGAGGCAATACCCCGGCCGGGGTTTTTGCGGGACGGTTTTCTCCGCCTGCGTCGCTCATCCGTCCTGCCGCCGCTTTTCCATCACGAAGTTCGTCATCCGCACGCCGTGGCGCTCCACCCGCTGCTCCCGGATCACGCGGTACCCCCTGGCCTCAAAAAACGGCCGGGCCGTGATGGAGGCGTGGGTGGTGATCACGGGCGCGTCCATCGCCCGCTCCAGCCGGCTCAGCAGCGCCGTGGCGATGCCCTGCCCCTGACGGTCCCTGTGCACGTACAGCCGGTCGAGATAGCCCGTGCCGTCGATATCCCCGAAGCCCACGATAAGGCCCTCGCCCTCCACCGCCACCAGCGAATGGTGCGCCAGCAGGGATCGGTTCCAGCGGTCCCGGTCCGGCGCGCCATCGGCCCAGGCGTCCAGCTGCTCCGGGGAATAGTCGGCGGCGTTCACCGCGTGCACCGTATCATAAAACAGCGCCGTGATCTGCGCAAGGTCCCCCGGCTCATACCTGCGGATCTTCATGCGGCGCCTCCTCTTTCGAGGCGCGCGGGCGCGCGGCTTTCCCCCGGCCCGCCGGCAGCGGGGGCAGGACCTTCACGCGCTTGAAGCGCTTGAGCTTCCTGCGCACGTATTCCTCCGCCGGCGGCAGATCCGCCAGCGGGCAGCGCATGGCCAGCACCTGCCAGTACCGGGGATGGAAAAACAGCAACGTTGCCCCCTCACGCCACACGCGCACCCGGCGGATGCTCTCCCAGGGCAGCGTCACGCGCTTAACCAGCGTGAGCCCCTCCAGCGGCGGGCGGTCATCCCCGGCCGCGAGCCGCTCCACGATCTCCGGGGTGGTGAAGCGCGCGTAGAGCCGCAGCGCGCCGCAGCCCTCCGGCACGTAGACGCGGGCATGGACTCCCTGCCGGTCCAGAACGAAATGCACGCGCTCCGGGCCGCGCAGCAGCATCAGCGCCAGCAGCGCCGCCAGCATCCCGGCGAGCAGGCCCAGCATCACCCACAGGAAGCCCTGCCGCAGCAGCGCCATCACACCCGCCGCCCCGGTGGCCGAGGCCTCGGCCGCCAGCACGGCCGCCAGCGCCACCAGCCACGCCGGCAGCGCCACGCGCAGCACATCGTTCCAGGAAAACCAGTCCGTCACGGGGTTTCGGATGATGCCGAAGGACAGCTGCTCCCCGGTTTTGGGGAGCCTTCCCCCGCAGTAGGGGCAGCTTTCGCCCAGGGGCGTTTCCGTGAGGCATTTACGGCAATAATTGACCAGCGGCATGGGCCACGACCTTTCCGTTTTTTGGGACGCATGCCCTCGCGCCCGGCGGGCATGCTTTTCCATGAGGTGATCGCAACATGAACGCATTTTCCACCCTGCGGGATCTGGTCGAAAACGACCCCGCCAGCAAGCAGCTCTTTGACCGCCTGCCGCCCGACGCGCAGGTAGCGCTGCAGGAGCAGCGGCAGGAGATCTGCACCTATGCGGACCTGGAGCGCGCGGCCGCAAGTTTTGAGCGCCGCGGGCGCGGCTGGTAGGCAATTTGGCGGCCGGCAGCTCATAGGCTGTAGGGACATCACCCCGAAAGGAGAACCTCTATGGCCGAACAAAACGGTACCAACACAGGCAAATGCGCCGAGGAGTACGTCGTCAAGCGGGGCGACAGCTTCTACCTGATCGCGCACAAGCTGGGCGTACCCCTGCGCGACCTGCTGGCCGCCAACCGCGACATTCACCCCGCCCGCCTGATGGTGGGCGACGTGCTGTGCGTGCCCCGCGAGGAGGACGATTCCCCGCAGACGGGCGGGCTGGGCGGCTCCGGCACGACCCAGACCACGCAAAACACCGGCACGACTCCGTCCACCGGCACAACCCAGACAACCCAGGCCACCGGCGCGGCTCCGTCCACTGGCACAACCCAGACCACCCAGGCCACCGGCACGGCTCCGTCCACCGGCATGACCCAGACCACCCAGGTCACGGGCATGGCTCAGGCCACCGGCACGACCCAGACCACCCAGGTCACGGGCATGGTTCAGGCCACCGGCACGACCCAGACCACGCAGGTCACGGGCACAGTTCAGGCCACCGGCACAACCCAGACCACCCAGGTCACGGGCATGGCTCAGGCTACCGGCACAACCCAGGCCACGGGCGCGACCCAGGCTACCGGCACGACCCAGGCCGTCCAGCCGACCTGCATGACCGGCGAGATCGCCCCGGACACCGCCCTTTCCTGCACCGAGGACGAACAGTGGACCGTGCAGAAGGGGCAGACCGTATCCGACCTGCAGCTGCGCGGGCTGGTGAGCCGCCACACGCTGGAGACGGCCAACCCCGGCGTGGACTTCGAAAATCTGCGCGTGGGCCAGAGCGTATGCATCCCCAAGGACAACGTGCCCTGCGAGCTGCCGGAAACCTATACGCTGGCCGCCACCGAAACGCTGGAGGCCGTGGCCATGCGCTTCAACCTGCCCGTGGCCAGCCTGCTGCGCGCCAATCCGTGCCTGGCCCCGCAGGACTTTGAAGGGGGCGTCACGGTCATTCTGCCAAGGTAAACGCTCACCCGGCCTCGCGAATGAGGCGGGCCACCAGCTGCTCGATATGCTGCCGGGCGGCCTGCGCGGAGAGCAGCTCGTCCTCCGGGGCGGGCGGCTCGTCGCCCATGAGGCCCACGAACTGGCTCACCTTCAGGCCCAGCGCGTCCTGCATGTCCTGATCGCTTCCGCCCTGAGACACCAGATAATAGCACAGGATGGAGTCCGTCTGGCCCATGCGGTGGGCGCGGTCCTCCGCCTGGCTGTGCACGGCGGGCGACCAGTCCAGCTCGCCAAAGACCACGCAGCTGGCGCGCTGCAGGTTCAGGCCCGCCGCCGCGCGCAGCGACAGGCAGCACAAATCGGTACGCCCCGCCATGAAGCGCTCCACCGAGCGCTCCTTCATGGCGGGCGTTTCGCGTCCGGTGATGAAGGCCGGCGAATACGCCTTAAGCTCCTTTTTGTACAGGTCCATCACCTGATGATGATGGGCGAAGAGCAGCACCCGCTCGCCCGCGTCCAAAAGCGCGCGCACGAACTGCGCCACATAGGGCGCCTTGGCCATGCCGGTGGCCTGCCGCTCGCCGCTCTCCACCGCCATCTTCCACAGGGCGCGCTGGGAGGGGGCGGCCGCCTCGTCGTTTTTCAGCTGGGCGAGCGTCGCGCGCACGGGCTCCATCAGGCGGCGATACACCGCGTCGTCGCTTTCCACGGGCATGACCAGCCGGCGCTTGGGCGGCAGATCCGTGAGCACGTCGCGCTTGGTGCGCCTGAGCATGAGGCCCTCCTCACGCAGCTTTTCGCCCAGCAGCTCCGGCTTGGCCACGATCTGATTGCCGTAGCCGTAGCACCATTCGCGCGTGAAGCTCTCGTAATCGCCCAGAAAATGAAAGTCCAGTATGTTGACGACGTTCCAGATCTCCGCGCCGCGGTTGTAGATGGGCGTGCCGCTGAGGCCCACCACGCGGCGGGCCGCCCCGGCCAGGAGGCTTGCGGCGGAGTATTTCTCGGTGCCGCTGTTGCGCAGCTCCTGAATTTCGTCAAAGATCACGGTGGGGATGGCGCATTCGGGCAGCGCCTCCTTCCAGCCGCGCAGCAGCAGGTAGTGCATCAGGTAGATATCCGCCGGGGGCAGGGCATAGGGCTTGAGGCCGCGGATCACATGCACCGACAGGGGGCTTCCGTCCGGGCGGCGCACGAAGCGCGCGATCTCGTTTTCCCAGTTGCGAAGCAGGTGCGGCGGGGCCACCACCAGCGCCGGATACGCGCCCGTCTGCGCCAGCATCGCAAGCGCCTGCACCGTTTTGCCAAGGCCCATCTCGTCGGCCAGCAGCGCCCGGTCCGTGCGCAGAAGAAACGCCAGCCCCTCCTGCTGAAAGGGCGTCAGCGTGCCGGTAAAGACCGACGGGCTGGGCTCCACGCGCTCGGGCATCCGCCGCGCCGTCTCGCGGCGCACCACGTATTCCCGCGCGTCGGTCAGCGCCTGCTCCCAGCGCTCCCGGTCCGCGGCGCGCACGGCCAGCGGATAGCGCAGCATCAGCCAGTTGAGGTCCCCCACGATGCGCCGGTGCGCCGGGAAGCGCGCCTCGCCCCGGCGGCCGCTCTCCGACCCCGGAAACAGCCGCTTGCACAGCTCCGTCACGCCCGGATCACCCCTCACCACCCAGCAGTCCCGACGGCGGTTGTAGCTGAGCGTGCCGTAGGTGCGGTGCGCGCCCCCTTCCTCCGGCTGCGCGCCGTCCGTATCCAGAAGATAGGGCGGGATCAGCGAAACATCCTCATTCACGGCAGCGCCACCCCCCACAGGCGGTTCAGCGCCACCCCGCGCACGGGCTTGCCGTGCAAGCGGGCCGGAAGCGGCACCGCGCGCTCGGTCAGCACCACCAGCGCCTCCACCCCTTGGCAGGCGGCGTAGCGGTCCAGCTGGCGGCGCAGGGCGGCGGGGTCGGGCCGGCCCTTCTTGATCTCCACGCCCACGCCGCCCACCAGATAGTCGA
>ERZ1643251.2318-NODE-2318-length-19577-cov-22.000359_pt1 | contig 19577 bp, 22 predicted proteins | sample MGYA00579261_ERZ1643251 | MGnify/ENA primary metagenome ERZ1643251 (study PRJEB29033, sample SAMEA4952267) | chicken gut metagenome | biome: Broiler Chicken; feature: Gastrointestinal Tract; material: Caecum | place: Ireland | collected 2018 | study: Broiler... | reverse complement strand
TTTTATTGAAAATCAATTTTTTTTAATGTAAAATTTTCTCTGAAAAATCACAAAAACCGAAACTCAAAATATTATTATCTTTAATATTTAATAAATTTAGTATATAATTATTTATAGACATAAGTTTGATCCTTTCAATGTTTTATTTTTTTGTCAATTATATTGTATCAAATTTATGTCTTTTATTAAATAAAAACAGTGTAGTGAATTTTACTTCACCAACACTATTTATTATACAACCATTATTTAACTAATAATTAGAATAAATATATATATTATTCATAATATTTGTTAGGGGATATTATGAATAAAAGAAAAAAATCCAAGTATATTAAAAGAAAAAAAACAAATAATGAAAGTGTCAGTGATGTGAAAAAGTATTTAAGAAACTTTTTATCTAGAGTACTCATATGCCTTTCATTATTTTTATTATTGGCAATTATTTGTAAGACTAGTGAAAACTATAAAGATATAGTAAAAAAATATGTATATGAAACTAATATATCATTTACAAACATAAAAAAAATGTATAGTGAATATTTAGGGGGCGTATCAATTTTAGATAAGTTTGTTCCTGATGTAAAACCAGTATTTAACGAAAAATTAGTTTATAAAAATACTTCTAAATATTATGATGGAGTAAAATTAGAGGTTGATAATAATTACTTAGTACCTGTACTAGAAAGTGGTATTGTAGTTTTTATAGGAGAAAAAGAAAACTATGGTAATGTAATTATAATTCAAGGTATGGATGGTGTAGATATATGGTATGGAAATATGTCTACAAAATCTATAAATCTATATGATTATATAGAAGCAGGAGACTTATTAGGGGAAACTACTAATAATTATTTATATTTAGTATACTCAAAAAATGGAGAATATTTAAATTATGAAGAATATCTTAAATAAAATAGAATTCCATTCTACATATTTATTTATTGCTTTAGGTTTTGCTTTAACAGGATATTTTTATAATCTAATAATATTTACTTCTCTTATTTTAGTTCATGAATTTGGACATTATTTAATGTGTATAAAATATAATGTTCAAGTAAAAAAGATAATTATATATCCATATGGTGGATTAATAAAAACTGATGATCTTATTAACAGAAACATTGATGAAGAATTATTAATTGCTATTATGGGTATTTTTTTTCAAACTATGTATTACACTATTATACTGATTTTATATAAACGTAATTATATAAGAGATTATATATTTAATATTTATACTATGTATCATTATTCAATGCTTATATTTAATATACTTCCTGTTTATCCCTTAGATGGCTTTAAAATATTTAATTTAATATTATCTAAAATATTTAGTTTTAATTTATCTAATTATATTAGTCTTTTTATATCTTTTTTTATGATAATAATTATATTTATGAAAGGAATTAATAATTATAGTTATATGTTAATAATATTTGTATTAATAGAAAATACTTATAAATATTATAAAGAATTAAAATTTTTATATAATAAATTTATACTAGAAAGATATTTATATAAATATAATTATAATAAAATAAAAATAATAAAAAATAAAAAGGAAATGTATAAAAATAAAATGCATATATTTAAAATAGGTAATAAATATATAAAAGAAAAAGACTATTTAAAAAATATATATGGAAAAACTAAAGGTATACTTGACAAAAATTAAAAAAAATAGTAAAATTTTGAAATAGTTGAGGGGCTTATTTTTTTATATACACCTTAATGTTTTTATAAAAAATATTACATAAAAAGAAAGGAAATAATATTATGGCAGATGAAAAAATTTATTTAACAAGTGAAGGTTTTTTAGAAATAGAAGAAGAATTAAATCATTTGAAAAATGAAAGAAGACCTGAAATAATAAAAGCGTTAAAAGATGCTAGAGCACTAGGAGACTTATCTGAAAATGCAGATTATGATGCTGCACGTGACGAGCAAGCAAAAGTAGAAGGACGTATTCTTGAACTTGAAAAAATATTAGAAAAAGCAACTATAATTGAAAGTAGCAAGGACGGTAAAGTAGGTTTAGGAAGTACTGTTACTATTTATTATATAGATGATGAGGAAGAAGAAGAATACATGATTGTTGGTTCAAAAGAAGCAGATCCTTCTGAAAATAAAGTTTCTAATGAAAGTCCATTAGCTAAAGCTATTATGGGGGCTAAAGAAGGCGATGTTAGAAGTGTAGAAAGTCCAAATGGAAAATATGATGTAAAAATTGTTAGTGTAAAGTAGGAGGAATAAAGAATGAAAAAAGTAGTAGAATACACAGTTGAAAAAGAAGTTTGGGAACAAGCAAAAAATGATGCGTTTGTAAAATTGAATAAGAAGGCAAAAATTGATGGTTTTAGACCAGGAAAAGCTCCAAGAAATATTTTTGAAAAACATTATGGAAAACAAGAAATATTATATGAAGCAGCAGATAAATTAATTAACGAAAAATATTTTGAAATTTTATCTAAAGAAAAATTAATACCTGTTGTAGAACCAAAAATAGAACCAGTTAAATTAGATGAAGAAGGACTTACTGTAAAATACATTATTATAACTGAACCTGAAGTTAAATTAGGAGAATATAAGAATTTAGGAATAAAAAAAGAAGAAGCAAAAGTTACTAAAGAAGAAATAGAACATGAAATGCATCATGTTTTAGAGAGATATGCTGAAGTAGCTACTAAAGAAGGAAAAGTAGAAAATGGTAATATTGCTATTATTGACTTTGAAGGATTTAAAGATGGAGTAGCTTTTGATGGCGGAAAAGCTGAAAATTATGAATTGGAAATAGGAAGTAATACTTTTATTCCAGGTTTTGAAGAAGGATTAATTGGTATGTCTAAAGGAGAAGAAAAAGAATTAAATTTAACTTTCCCTAAAGATTATGCTAGTGAAGAACTAAAAGGTCAAAAAGTAGTATTCAAAGTTAAAGTAAATGAAATTAAAGAAAGAATAGTACCTGAATTAGATAAAGACTTCTTTGATGATTTATCAATGCCAGGAGTTGCTTCAAAAGAAGATTTAGAAAAAGAATTAGGAAAACAACTTAAAGAATACAAAGAAATGCAATTAGAAAATGCTTATGTTGATAAAGTATTAGCAAAAGCTGCTGAAAACATGACAATTGAAATAGAAGATGAATTAGTCGATGCTGAAGTAGAAAATATGTATAAAGATTTCTTAGATAAATTAAAAATGCAAGGAGTAACAGAAGAATTATATTTACAATATGCAAATACAACTGTAGAAGATGTAAAATCTAAGATGCGTGAAAAAGCTAATACAAGAATCAAATATCGTTATTTATTAAAAGCAGTAATTAAAGAAGAAAAACTTAAAGTAACTGATAAGCAAGTTGAAAAAGAACTTGATACTATGGCAAAAACTTATGGAGTTACTAAAGAAGATATATTAAAAGAAATTAAAGATGTTGAATATATTAAATTAGATATGTTAACAAGAAAAGCAATAGAAGTTATTAAAGGAAATGAATAACTTCTTTTTTTGTAATCTTTTTTTGTTATTATCTTATAATATTATGGTGATAGTTATGAATATAAAAAATAAATTTAATAGATATTTAAACGAATTAGAATATAAAATTGTATTTATAAACAATTCAGTTAATATAAATAATTATATAGAAATAATGGATTTTACTGATGAAGAAGTTACTGTTAAACATAAAGATGGAATTACTAGAATAAAAGGTAAAAATTTAGTAGTATCTAAAATGTTAGATGAAGAAATTTTAATAACAGGATTTATTAAAGAAATAATTGTGAAATAACATAAAATTAGTTATAAAAAATAAAATATAATAGGTGATACTATGAAGAACTTTACAATTAAAAATAGGTATAATGTACTATGAAAAATTTTTTCTTTGAAACATTTAATAGTATCATCAAGTTAAAAGTTGAAGGAAAAAATATAAATAATTATATAAAAAGATTAATTAAGGATAAAATAAGTATTATTAAATACATTCCAATATCATATAAGGAAGCTATAATAGTAATAAAATATATTGATTATTTAAAAATAAAAGAATATCGGACAATATATAAATTAACGATAATTTCTAAACACGGAAAGATTAAGTTTAAAGAAAATATATTAAAATATATATGTGCATTATCTTTAATAATTGTAAGTATTACAATATTATATGTTTTATCAAATATTATTTTTAATATAGAAGTAATTCATTCTAGTAGTGAAATTAAATCTTTAGTTTTAAAAGAATTAAATAGAAATGGTATACATAAGTATATTTTTAAAAAAAGTTATAAAGAAATAGAACAAATAGAAGATAAAATCTTAGAAAATAATAAAGATAAGATAGAATGGATAGAAATAACTGAAAATGGAACTAGTTATATAGTAAGAGTAGAAGAAAGAAAAATAAAAGAAGAAATAGAAAATGAAAATAATTATGATATTGTTTCTACTAAGAATGCAATTATATATAGTATAGAAGCTTTAAAAGGAGAAAAAATAAAAAAAATAAATGATTATGTAAATAAGGGAGATACAATAATATCAGGAAGTATTACTAAACCTGATGGCAATATAATAGTAGGTACAGCAGAGGGTGAAGTGTATGGAGAAGTATGGTATACAATCAATATAAGTTATCCTTTTATTTATAAAGAAGAAACTCAAACAGGAAAAAATAAAGAAGTTTATGTTATAAATTTTTTAGGAAAAAGAATATCATTATTTGATTTTAACAAATTTAAAACTTATAGCAAGAATACTAAATTAATTTTAAATAATAATTTTTTACCTATTAGTTTAGTAAAGGAAAAACAATATGAATTAAATGTAGTAGATGAATATTATACTGAAGAAGAAGCAATAAATAAAGCAATAGAATTATCTAAAGATAAGTTATTAAATAATAATAAGATAAAAGAAATTAAAAATATAACTATATTAGAAAAGAATATTTATCCATCAAAAGTTGGTTTAAAACTTTTTGTAAGTGTAATAGAAAATATTGGTGAATATAAAAAAATAGAATTAGAAGAATAAAAATATTCTTTTTTATACATTTGTAAATGATGTGATACAATTTTTTCTATAAAATGACTCAATTAATATTGAGTTGTTTTTTTGTTAAACTATTGACTTTATTTCATTTTGGATGTATAATAACCTCGGTTTTGAGGGATTTGCTCAATTAATAATATATAAAACAAATTAATAATATAAATAGCTAAATAAATTCATAAAGGGACAAAGAGCAAACTATTGTTTTTGGCCCTTTTTTTAATAAAATATTTGTGTGGTGGTTTAATTATGAGAGTGTAATCATTGATGCAGGATGTATGTAGTAATGTCGTTAGGTGCTTTATTGGGTAAAATAATGAAGTGATTTTACATGATATATTAACTCAAAAAAATTGATATATCATATAAAAAAATTTCACCTATTAATGATAATGATATAATTGATTTTTTAGAAAATAAGAAACTAAACATAAAGGTAACAGAGAAATTTACGGAATCTCTTGAGAATAATAATTATGTGATAATATGTATCCAAACTGATTTTGATGAGAATTTAATTTATTTCAATAAAAGGAATGTTATAGATGTACTTGAAAAGTTAATTGAATAGATTTATGACGTAGGAATAGTTATAAAATTAACGTTTCATATTGAATTTACAGAAGAAATGGAAAGAAAGTTTAACAATGATAAAATAAATTTTTACCGGAGTTTTTAAAAGAAAATAAAGATTTGTATGACAATTTATATCCTAGTAGAATTATAATAGGAAATGATACAGAACTAAGTGAAAAATTCGTTCGTTATTATTAAACACATCTTATAAAATTAATATCTATATTAAATATATGAGTTCTACTGAAGCAGAAGCAGTAAAACTATTTTTTAACACATATTTAATACTGGGAGTAGCATATTTTAATGAGTTCGACACTTATTCTAAAATAAATAAGCTAAATATAAAAAATATAATTGAAGGTGTATGCTTAGATTAAAAATTGGAAATTTTTATAATAATCTATCATTTGGATATGGGGGATATTGTCTACCTAAAGATACTAAACAATTACTGGTAGATTATGAAAATATTCTTGAAAACTTGGTAGAAGCAGTTGTAAATTCAAATATTACGAGAAAAAAACATATTGCTAAAATGATATTAAAGAAAAATGTTCAAATGGTAGGGCTATATAAATTATCTATGAAATCAAATTCAAATAATTATAGAGCAAGTGCAGTAAAATATTAAAGATAATGAACCTTTATTAAAAAAATGTAAATATATAGCTGATTTAAACGAATTTTAAAAAAATAGTCAATTAATTATAGCAAATAGGATTGATAAAGATATATTAGATATATTTGATAAAATATACACAAGAGATATTTTTGGTAGAGACTAAGAAGGTGATGTAGTATGATTGATTTACATATTCATTCTAATTTTTCTGATGGAAGATTAAGTGTAGAAGAAATTATAAAAGAAGCAATTATAAATAATATTAAAGTAATTTCCATAACAGATCATGATAATGTTGAAAGTGCAAATTATATTTTAGGAAATAGTAAAAACGAAGGAATTATAATAATTCCTGGTGTAGAATTATCAGCCGTAACTTATATGTTTGGTGAAAAATTAAAAATTCACTTATTGGGATATGGATATGATTTTAAAAACAAAAGGCTATTAGATTCTGTTGCTGAGGTATATGGGAGAAGGTATGAAGACAATAAGAAATATATAGACAAATTGATTTATAAATTATCATTTATGAGTAAAGATTTTTTTACTGATTTTGATTATGGTAAATATGGATGGATCAGTAGGAAGATAATCAATCAATCTTTACCATACTTAACAAAGAACCAATTGGAAGAATTAAAAAATTATTTAAATGAGGAAAAGCCAGTTTATAATAATTATAATTTTCCAATAGAAGAAGCAGTAGAAATTATCAAAATATCTCATGGATATACATCTCTAGCTCATCCATTTCAAATAAAATTATCAGAAGAAAATTTTCAAAAATTAATTCAATATCTTATTTATTTAGGGTTAGATGGTTTAGAAACATTTCATAAAGATTCATCTGAGGAAGAAAGAAAAAAACTTCGCAACGATGCAATTAACTATAGATTGTATGAAACTGGTGGTAGTGATTTTCACACATATGGTTATGATTCTTCAATAGGCAGTGATTTAAAGTTATCAGATTGTCGTTTAGCAAAAAAAATAATTTTAGCAAAAAAAGATATTTTTGGAGGTAAATATGGTAAATAATAAATTATTGCATTTGAAATTTAATAAAAAGTACAATTTAACTACTTTTTCTGGTACTTTAGCCATAGAAGGTGTACTAAAAAGTTTAAATCTATCTTCTAAAAGTAGAGTGTTAATTTCATCAATATCCTGTCATTCGATTTTACAAGCCGTATTAAATACAAATCTCAAACCTATTATTGCAACACCAAAAAATGGGATAGTTTTTAATCAAACTGAAATAAATTATATAGTAGAAAAATATGATATTGATGTATTTATTGCTGTTCATCAATATGGTTATTATCAATGTTTACCTAGTAATAAAAAATTAATTATTATAGACGATATATCTCAAGCATGGAATTTAAAACAAAATAATGATTATTTAAAGAGTGATTATATTATAATTTCAATGGGAAAAACTAAACCATTAAGTAATGGTATTGGTGGAGTAATATTATCTGATAATAATTTTATAGAGAAGTTTGATTTAAAAACAAAAAAAGATAGATATAAAGATTATTCATTAATTGAGTATTATTATCCTAATAAAGTAAATTATAAAAAATTATTTAAAAAGGCAGATAAAAAGATAAATAGACAAAAAAGAGATGGGAAAAGGTATATAAAAATTTTTAGTAAATATCCATTTGTCAAATGTATTGATAAGGATTTATGCAATTCTGTTTATCATAAATTTGCTATCTCTATTCCATTTAGTAGTTTGAATAGTTTTGAACAAATTTTGATAAAATCTAAGATTCAATATCAAAAAGAATTTAAATTAAAATTAAATGAGATTCCTTTATCAAAAAAAAGGAAGATTGAAATTATTGAAGCAAAGCAAGATTCACAAATAATATTAATAAAAATGAACAATTCAATTATAAAAATGAACAGATTAAATAAGGAGCTGAGAAAAAAATATGGAAAATAAACCAATAATAATGTATGTTAAAGTTTCAGAAAATTGTAATTCTAATTGTTTTATGTGTCATTATGCAGGAAAAAGAGATTCATACAATATTACAATGGAAGAATATAAAACATTATTACGTCTTATGGACAAAGATGACTATCGCGTTATTAGATTTACTGGTGGAGAGCCATTATTGCATCCTAATATAATTGATTTTATAAAACAAGCAAGTAATAGGAATTTATATACATCTATAATTACTAATGGATTTTTGCTTAAAATTAAAGCAAAAGAATTAGTAGAAAATGGATTAAATCAATGTATTATCAGTCTTGATGGATCAAATGATGAAGTTCATGATAGTTTAAGAAATTTTAAACATTGTTTTGATAATATTATGGAAGGAATTGCAATGTTAAGAAAATATAATCCTAAAATTAATATCAGAATTAATACTGTAGTTAGTGGAAGAAATATACATGATATTACTAATATTTATGATTTATTAGTAAAATTAAAAGTTGATCAATGGTCAATAATACCTATAAAATACAAAGAAAATATATGGAATAAAGAAAGTATAAATTATTATAAAGAATTTAGAAAAAAGGTAAAAGATTCTAATGAAATACTATTTTTAGGTGATTCAAAAAAATTTGCTGGCAATACGGAAGTTGTAATTAAAAATGTGTTTGAAAATAATGGTAGAATAGTCTCAAATAATAAATGTAGGGTAGTTGATTTCGTTCGATTTTATATTCCAGATAAAAAATTGATAGTTCCTTGTAATTGTATTTCTCATAGATTAAATACAATCCCAATAGAATTAAATGATGATATTAATAATAATTGTGAAAAACTAAGAATGTATTTAAAAGAAAATAGTAAAGATTGTATTGGGTGTGAACCATTAAATGTATATATAAATAGTCATCCAGAAATTATGTTTGATGATGAAATAAAATTTTAGGAGGTAAAAAGCATGAAGAATAAGTTTATTAATCCTAACGAATATGGTAGTTTATTGTATAATCAAAAAGAAAATGAATATTTAAATAATGTGATGTCAGAATGCAGAATTTTTCGATATTCAAAAACTTCTTTTTCGTATTCTAATATGTGTGAGGAAAAAATTTGCGATATAGTAAAATCAAAATATTCATTATTAACTACTAATGGAACGAGTGGCTTAAAAGCTGCATTAGTTGGAGTTGGAGTAAAATCAGGCGATAAAGTTTTAGTTAGTTCATATACTTTCTTAGCAACTGCATTAGCGGTTATTTCGTTAGGGGCAACACCAATTCCTATTGAAATAGATCTTAATAATGGAATGAATTTAGAAGATGTAACCGAACAAATTAAATTTGGTTGCAAAGCAATTATAGTAGTACATTTTCAAGGTAGAACATTTGATTTATCCCGTCTAAAAAAACTAATTAAAAATAAGAATATCGCATTAATTGAAGATGCTTGTCAGGCATTTCCTTCCTCATATAATAACATTTTTGCAGGAACACAAGGTGATGTAGGTGTCTATAGTTTTCAACAATTTAAGCAAGTAAGTTGCGGAGAAGGGGGCTGTATTGTTACTGATAATCGTGATATTTATAATAGAATTAGAAATTATACTGACATGGGATCTGTCAGAAATGGATTTCCTAATTGGAATGAGGAAGATGCTTTGTTTGGAGAAAATTATAGAATAAATAATTTAAATGCAGCTGTTTTGTATGCTCAATTGGAAAAATTGCCATTTATGTTGGAAAAACAAAAAGACTCAAGAAATAGAATAATGAAACAATTGAAAAAACATGGAATTAAAAATATATTAGAAAGTTTAAATCCAGAAGGAGATACCTCAATGAATATATTAATAATTCTAAATAGTAAAGAAGATAAGTTAAATGCAATTAAATTAGCTTTAGATAAAAAAATAGAATTAAGAAATATGTGGTCTTCAGTTTATTATGATAATGAACTTTTCAAAAAAAACAAGTTGACAAGCATGTCATTAAAAGGTAGGGATTGTATAAAAACAAAAGAATTGATTGAAAAAATGTTAGTTGTTTCGATACCACCGATTCTAACATTAGCTGATGAAGAAAATATTGTTGAGTTGATGTTAGATTTGAAAAAGAAAAATATATTGAGGTAAGTGTATGGAAGTTATTACAATAGATGATTTTGAATATTTAAATATTATACAGAAAAATTTAAAAAATATACCCATTTGGTGTGATGAAGAAGCACTAAAATGTTATTCAAAAAAGGAATTAATAAAAGTTTGTAAAAAAGACAATATTTTAGCGGTATTCCTTATTCCGTTAGATAATTCAGGAGTTAGAAGAAAATTTAGATATTTTCCTTATGTTTCACCAATATTATTACAAGAAAAAAATAATTTACAGGAAAAAGAAATTTTAAAAGTTATATTTGAATATATATTTAAAAAATATGATTATACATTTATTCCTTTACATCCTGATTTTAAGAATATTTCATCTATATCTTCTAAGGGTGGATTTGTTGAAATGAGACATACTCATGTAGTAGATGATATATTAAAATTAGATGATTTAAATTCAAAATTAAGAAACCATATTAATCATGCCAAAAAAGAAGTAGATATAGTAATAGATAATGATTGTTCTAATTTTGAGTTTGAGTATGCTATCAAAGGAGATGAAAAGGAAAAAATTAATCGAACTATTCTTGTACAAAATTTGGTTAAAAACAATAAAGGAATATTAATAAAAGCAACAAAAGATGGTAGAGTTGTAGCTGGTTTGACTGTTATATATGATAACAAGTGGGCATATTTATTGCATTCATATCAAAAGGAAAAAATCAGAGGAGTTGTACCATATTTAATATTAAAAGCCATAGAATATGTTTTTGAACGATACAAAATTAGTTCTTTTGATTTTGAGGGTTCGGTAATTGACGATATTGATAATTTTTTTGCAAGTTTTAATGCAAAAATTGTAAATTATCCTTATGTAATATTTGCAAAAGAAAAAGAAAAATTTTTTCAATTAATTGAAAGAAGTAAAAATATCGAAGGGAGAATGGATAAATGAAAATAATACAAGTTTCAAATAAAATATATGAAGATATTAAGTCACAAATGCAAACACAAATTATTTTAGAAGAAGATATTAATGTGAAGGACATCATAGTATTACAAAATGGTGAACAAAAAATAAATGCTGAAATAACAGCAAAAGCAAAATATAATTCAATAGAAGATTGTTTTAAATTAATACCAATTGATTTGTTTGGAGTAAGAACAATAGATGAAGCGAAACAAGTATATGGAAATATTAAAAAGATTAATGTATATAGACTGAAAGTTGATACAGATGAAATAGAGACAATTTATGATGATAAATTATTATCTTTAATAGATAGAAAATCTCTAAAAAAGAATAATGTTGGACATTCAAGTACAAATGTTTATGAAGTTAATTTGACTAATGGAAAAGAAGCAATTCTAAAAGTTCAGCATTTAACTAATCGTAATGATTTATATGAAGAATATAAAAGGATAATATGGTTACAAGGAAAGTGTAATGTTCCCGAGGTTTATTATTATGCTGAAAATGGTAAGGACAAATTTATGTTGATGGAAAAAAAAGAGGGGATATCTGCTCATAAATATGAAGGGTTTGCAAAATTAATAGGAAAAGAGCTAAAAAAGATACACTCTATTAATATTGAAAATTGCAATTTCTCTCAAAATAATGTAGAAACTTTGCTAAAAAATGCTATTAATAATATAGATGTTATATATCATCAAATTAATGAAATATACCCAGAAATGAGCAAATCTGAAGTAATTGATTTTTTAAAGAATAATGTGCCTACTGATAAAGTTTTAGTTCATGGAGATTATAGTCTTCCCAATATACTTATTAATAAAAACGGAGAAATAGGATTGATAGATTTGGGAGATGTAAGTATATCTAGTATGTATTTTGATTTCTTTTATTTAAGAAAAAGTATGATTAGAAATAAAAAAATAGAACAATTTGAAGAATTGTTACATGCTTATGGAATAAAAGAGTTAGATGAAAAATATATGAAATGGATAGAATTTGTTGATAAGGCGTTGTTTTAATGAACATTATAAGAAATATTAATGATTTAAAAGACAATTTTGATAATATCAATTTGATTAATAAAACAAACTATCAACAAACATATGAAAATTTGTATGCTACGCATCTTTCAAACAAGACTGCCATAACTTTTATAGAAAATGATATGATAACAACATTTATAGAAAAGGATGATAAAACTTTTGAATGTGTTTTAAATATAGAACCAATAATTACTACAAATTTTGAACCTAAAAATATAGAAAAGTTTATAAATAATATATATGTTTACTTAAATAAAAATTTATATTTTCCTTTAGTTTATTCTGATTCTATTTTTTATAAAATTTTGAACAAAAAACTTTATAACTATCAAAGGTTATATACGTCTATTTCAAATTATAAAAAGATAGGTAACAATATTTTAGATAGAGTTTTATCAAGTGATAAAGTGTATTTTTCAAAAAGAAATATAAAAAAGTTTGAAAGTAGTATGTATATCAAATATTTTACAAAAATAGATGTAAAATATTTGATTAAAAAAATAGAAATAAAAAGCTGGAAATATGAGAAAAAACAAGACATGATAACAAAACATCATCAATTGTTATATTATAATGAGTTAATAAAGCAAGGGGTAGCAATAATAGCGGTTTCTTTTACAAAAAATACAAATATTCCAATTGCATATAGAATAGATGCTAATTATGCAAATAAAACACATGTTTTAAAAAATTCCTACAATGAGGATTATAAAAAATATTCTCCTGGTTCTTATATGTTAATATATGATTTGTTTAAAAGGTATCCAAATAGGGAATATGTTGATTTATATGGTGGCCCAGGCTTAGCAAAACAAATGATAGAAACAGAAAGAGTAGAACGATATGATATGTTTTATGGAAACAAAGAAGATATAATAAAAATAAAAGAAAATAGAAATAAATGGGATGAAAAGAATTATAACAATTATTTATTAGGTAATTCAATAAAAAAAGTATTTAATTCTAAAGAAAATATTTTGGTAGCAACCAGTTGTTTTGGTTTAGGACCTGTGGGTAAATTAAATGCTATAATTGAATTCGCAAAAGATAGGTACAACTGGTATGCTTCTGGAGAAGAGTTTGAGATTGGGATTTTTTTAGAAAATATATTCAAAGATACGTGTTTTACTTTGGATAAAGAAAAAATAAAAAGGTTCATAGAAAAACATAAGATAAAATATGCAATTGTTGTTTTAAAAAATAAAATGGCCAGAATATTAATTGAATTAGGAGTAAAAGTTGTGTATGTAGATAGTCTTCCTTTCATGTGGAGTAATAAAGATGCAGAAGAAGGTAAAGTTCCATATAATGTTGATTGTTATTGTGCACAAAAAACAATAGAACTAAGTGTTAATTCACAAAAAATTTTTTCTAAGGTTAAAAATTTAGTTTGGGTAAATCCAATTGTTAATCAAAAAATTAATTTAATAGAACAACTACGAAATGAAAATAATTCAAAATATATTTTGATTAATATAGGAGGATTGCATTCACCAAATACTGACGGTTTAGATTATGTAGACGTTGTTATAAAACCTTTAATAGAATTATTTAATAATCAAAAAATCATTATAACAACATCATCCAAATCAAAAGCCTTACTTGAAAAATATCTAAATATGTATATGAACGTGTGTGTAAAAACTTTTGAACAACAAGAATTTATGAAAAGAGTTGCTAATGCAAATATGTTTTTAACATCACCTGGATTGACGACAATTTTAGAAAGTTCATCATTGAGGGATGATGTGGTGTTTTTACCACCACAAAATATTAGCCAATTTTATAATGTTGAATATGGTAAAAAAGTTTTTAAGAATTATAAGGAGATAACTTGGGGAACACGTAAATTAACATTAGATAATTTAGGTAATATTTTAGAAAATAATGAAAAAGAAGTGATTCAAAAAATTAATAAGGAAATACATAATATAAATAATGAACCATATTTAAAAAAATATAAAAAATATATTGAAAAAATAATAAAAGAAGAATATTTAAAAAATTTAAATTTAAATGAAAAAGGATCAAATGGTGCATCCGAAGTAATAGAAAATTTAGAAAAAATTATTAAGGAGGAAAAATGAAAAAAATTTATTTAGGTAGTCCAATTTCAAAATATGTAAGAAACGGTATGGATAAAGATTACACAACTGTAATTGATTCAGTATATGAATTATTAAAAAAATATGGAGAAACGTATTATCCTTTAAAAAAAGAAGCATATGGAGAGGATAAAACTGCGGGAAGTGGTGATGTTTGTACAAAAATTGATTTTGATAAAGTGAATGAGTCTGATATTGTAGTTGCTTTTCCAGAAGATTCACAAGGAGTATCTGTAGAAATAGGGTGGGCAAGTTCAGCACAAAAGAATATTATCATTTTTATTGACAAGAAATACCATCAATCTGAATTAATTAGATTTATTGATACAATTACACCAACAAAAAAAGTTTATATAGATACTACAAATGGTTATAAAAAAGAACAAGAAAAAATATTAAATGAAATAAAGTTATATTTTGGAGGAATAAATGATTAACTGTGATTTTAAAGTTTTCCATCCTTTAGGTGGTGCTTCATATGTATTTGAAAGAAATTTTATTAAATTCATTTCATCAAATATTAAGAAAAAAAATGTGGTAATAAGTGTTGGTGCGCAACCTAATTCTTCTCCTCATTTTGGAACTTTATGCGTTTTTTCATTAGCTTTTTCGTTGGCTAGAAAATTAATGGATTACAATCAGGACTTAAAAATTTCAGTATTGTTTGAAGTTGTTGATACTGCACCAAATGAAACAGTGAATATTAATGGCATAAATTATCAATATAATTTAAAAAATTCAGAAAAAATGGATATGGCAATGAAGGATTTTATAAGCGTACTTGATTATTTTAGTAAGAAAGATAGAATACCATACAAAGTAAGAAATCAAAATGATTTTAACTCACAACCAGAAATAAAAAAAATTATATCAAAGATAATAAAATCAAGAAAAAAGATAGAAAAATTATTAGACCCCAAAAAAGAAAAATTGAGAATAAGAGTAGCATGTCCAAAATGTGGTTTAGTAGATAAAGAGGGCAATACAACTACAATATCAAAAAAAGAAATAATTTCAACATGTCCAAAACACGGTAAACATAAGGCAATATATAAAAATGAAAGTAATAAATTAGAATATAATACACCCTTAAGAAATTTAGTTAGAGGGATGCTATACGGAACTATAAATACAAGTAAGAAATATGATTATGAAATAATTCGCATAACAGGAGGAGATTATTCTGGATTTTATCAAGAAGAATTACTATATAAGGTGGCCTCTTTATGTGATTTTAAAGTAGATAAATTACCTATGATAATATATTGCCCACAAATTTTAGATTGGTCAGGAGCGAAATTATCAAAGAGTTTATATGTTTCAGAAGGAGCATATAGTGATTTACCTAGTTATTTAATGAACTACAAAGAATTATATAAAACATTTAAGTATAAAGGCCTTGATATTATACATGAAGAAACTAATTTATGGTTAGAAGAATCATATAGATTGTTTAGAAATTATAGTGTTTATTATTTTATAAAATTATTTGAGAAAAAAGAGGGAGAGAGAAATGATTGAATTAAAAACTGTACAAAAAGAAATTATAGAAAATAAGATAAAACATGGTTTTAATATTACTGATGTTTGCAAAGAATTTTGTTTGCTATATGGAGAAGTCTCAGAAGCCTATGAAGCATATAGAAAAAAAAAGAACGATTTAGGTGAAGAATTAGCAGATGTTGCAATATATTTGTTGGGTATTTCTGAAATTTTAGGTTTTGATTTAGAAAAAGAAATCTTAAAAAAAATAGAGATTAACTCAAAGAGAGAATATAAAAAGGTCAATGGAGTTAATATTAAAATTTAAGATATTTATAAACAAGTCTCATTTGACAAATTTAATAATGATGCTATAATATAGTGGCGAAAAAAGAGGTGAAAAAAATGATAGAATTAAATTTAAATAAAGTTGTTAAGAGCTTTGGTTTTAAAAAGATTTTGGATGAATTTGATTTGGAATTAAAAATTGGTGAAAGAATAGCATTGATTGGACCAAATGGTAGTGGAAAAACTACAATATTTAAAATGATAACAGGAGAAGAAAATGCAAATTCAGGAAATATATCAGTAAGAAAAGGAGCAACATTGGGAATGTTATCTCAAATTCCACAAGCGTATTCTGATGATGTTACTGTTCTTGATGTTATAAAGAGTGGAAAACAGCAATTATTTGATTTAGAAATTAAAATTCATGAAATAGAAAACAAAATGGCTACAGCATCACAAGAAAAATTGGCTGTGTTGTTAAAGAGTTATGGAACACTACAAGAAATATATGAAAATATGGGCGGTTATCAGCTTGAATCAGATTTAAGTAAAATATGTAACGGCTTTAAAATAAGTGATGATATGTTAGGTAGAAAATATAATAAATTATCAGGCGGAGAAAAAACAATAGTTAATTTTGCATCGTTAATTTTGAGTGAACCATCTATTTTATTATTAGATGAACCAACAAATCATTTGGATATAGATACATTGGAGTGGTTAGAAGAATATTTATCTAATTATAAAGGAAGTATAATAATTAGCTCACATGATAGATATTTTTTAGATAAAGTTGCTAATAAAACAGTGTTAATTGATCGAGGTAAATCTGAAACATTTTTTGGAAATTATTCATATTATATGGTCGAAAATGAAAGAAGAATTATGGCTGAATTTGAAGAGTTTAAAGATCAACAAAAACAAATTGCAGCCATGAAAGCATCTATCAAAAAATTACAAGAATTTGGACGACTTGCATCTCCAGGTGGAGAATCTTTCTTTAAGAGAGCAGCAAGCATTCAAAAAAGACTAGATAAGATTGAATTGTTGGATAAACCAGAAGAAAAAACTGAACTTCCATTAGATTTTCAAATCAAGAAAAGATCAGGTAAAGATGTGTTGAAAGTTGAAAACCTTTCAGCAATTATTGGAGATAAAGTTTTGTTTGATGGAGCAAACATGCATATTATTTATGGAGATAAGGCTTGTTTAATGGGGAAAAATGGGGCTGGCAAATCAACATTAATAAAAATGTTATTAGGAAATAGTGATGCAGAACTTTTAGATGGAAGTATAGATTTAGGAAGTAGTGTTACGATCGGATACCTACCTCAAGAAATAAAATTTGATGATGAGAATGCGACTATTTTGGACACGGCTAGAAAATTTTTTGAAGGAACAGAAACTCATTTAAGAGCTTCATTGGCAAAATTTTTATTTTATGGCGAAAATGTATTCAAAAGAGTGGGAACTCTATCTGGAGGAGAGAAAGTAAGATTAAAATTATTTGAACTTATTCAAAAAAAAGCAAACTTTCTTATACTAGATGAACCAACAAATCACATTGACATAGATACTAGAGAAATGTTAGAGGAAGCATTAAATGAATATAATGGTACTATATTATTTGTTTCACATGATAGATATTTTATAGATAAATTAGCAAAAGAAATTTTTGAAATAGAAGGAGAAAAAATTCATAAATATTTAGGAAATTATACTGATCTTAAGGAACAAAAAATAAAAAAATTAAAATTACAAAGTTCGCAAACAAATTTTAAAAGAAGATAAAAATAAAATGCTCTCATGTATTGTACATTTGTAAATGATGTGATGTAAAATTTTTATAAAATGACTCAATTAATATTGAGTTATTTTTCTTTGTTAAAGAAAAAATTAATTCATGTCGTTTTTGAAGTGGTGTCTTATATCCTAAAACGGCCATAGGTATTTTATTTGATCTTTCTAAATATTTTTTCTTTATTCCAAGTGAATTCTGTTCCATTATCAGTTTGAATTTCAATAGGTTTATATTCATAATAGGTAATACATCTTTTAATAAAGTCAACGGTATTTGCAGGTGTATGTTTATCATACCAAAATAAAAATCTTTCTCGTGATGCTTCATCAATACAAGTGTATTGATAAAATCTTTTATCACAAGGGATTTTCTCACTTTGACAGATTACTGGAACAAACTTAACATCAATCTGCCATTTAATACCTAATAATTTAGGTGTGTTATATTTTTTAGGAATATATTTTGATGTATTATTAATATTAATTTGTTTATAATACCCAAGTTTTCTCATAACTCTATATAAACTACCAATATGCCTTTTATAACCTTTATTAATACGTAATTTGTACCAATATTCACAAAGTGTTAGGTTACCATTTTTATGCATTTTAATTAAGTCTTCTATCCATTTAATTTCATTATCAGTATGTGCATTTGGATGTAATCATTTAGGTTTATGATATTTATCTATTAAATGTTCGGTTTGTACATTGTATGCTTTATTCTATTTGTATAGAGACATCCTTGATATGTGATGTTTTCTGCACACCTATCTAATTGAATTGCCATTTCTATAAGTTTTAACAGCTTTTTCTCTAGTTTTCAATTAATGTGATAAATATCTTTTGATATTTTCGCTATTTTCTTTTATAATATTTATTGTGACTCAAGCCCTTTCGTTTAATATTTTTCTTTCAACGCAATATTATACAACTTGAGTCATTTTTTTATATAGAAATGTATCACATCAATTGTAATACTATATAGAAGAATAAAAAAATGTTCTTTTTATATGTACAATTATTAAAAAAAATAGTATACTTATAATGGTGATAGAATGAGTAAGATAAAAAATGTTTATGCAAGAGAAATATTAGATTCTAGGGGAAATCCTACTGTAGAAGTAGAAGTAACTTTAGAGTCTGGAATTGTTGGTGTAGCATCAGTTCCAAGTGGAGCTTCAACAGGAATAAATGAAGCATTAGAATTAAGAGATGGTGATAAGAATAGATATAATGGCAAAGGTGTGTTAAAAGCTGTTAATAATGTAAATACTATTATTTGTCAAAATTTGATTGGGAAAGATTCTTTAGATCAAGAATTAATCGATAATTCAATGCTAGAATTAGATGGCACAAGTGATAAAAGTAATTTAGGAGCTAATGCTATACTTGGAGTATCGTTAGCTAATTTAAAAGCAGCAGCTTTATATTCGAAAAAAGAATTATATGAATATATAGGAAATGGTACTACTATGCCTAAATGTATGATGAACATATTAAATGGTGGTGCTCATGCTGAAAATGGACTTGATATTCAAGAATTTATGATAG
>ERZ1643251.2317-NODE-2317-length-19594-cov-7.811710_pt1 | contig 19594 bp, 11 predicted proteins | sample MGYA00579261_ERZ1643251 | MGnify/ENA primary metagenome ERZ1643251 (study PRJEB29033, sample SAMEA4952267) | chicken gut metagenome | biome: Broiler Chicken; feature: Gastrointestinal Tract; material: Caecum | place: Ireland | collected 2018 | study: Broiler... | reverse complement strand
AAGGCTTATGTAAAGACTTCATTTATGTAAAGAAATGTGGGCTCAGCCCAGTGTTTACACGGAACTGAGCTTAAATTTCTTTACATAAAAAAACAAATATGAGACCATATTTATCCAAACTATTTCAAGGAGGTACCGATAAATATGGTAACAAATTTTGAAGAACTGGTTGCCTTATGTGATGAAGAATTGCAGCATAGGGAATACGAGTCGAATTATTATGTAAGGATAACCGCACAGTGGAATGCCTTACGGGAATGGCTGAAAAGCAAAGAGATTTCTGAATTCAGTGAAGCCATCGGCAAGCAATACTGCGATGAGATATTTGGCACGCATCTCATGCCAAAACGCGCGCCTGCTCATTTTAGGGAAAAACTGCGTGCTGTCCGCATGTTGATCTCTTACCAGCGGAATGGCGATTTTGAATTTCGCTGCCCAAGTGTTGAATATACTTTTCATGGAGAGATTGGTTTGGCAGCATTAAGATATCTGGATTATTGTAGGGATGAACTTATGCTTGCAGAGAAAACAATTGAAAATAAAAGGGTATATCTGTATAACTTCTGCAGGTTCATGAACGGGAAAGGGATGAAATATGAAGATCTTTCGATTGAAAAAACAGAATGTTTCTTTTCATCCATGAATTATTCCCTTGCCTCAAGACATAATGCCGCGCGCACCATAAAACTTTTCCTTCAATTCGTTTATGATGAAGGAACATCATCAAAAGATTGCTCTGTTTTTATCCTTCCTGATAACTATAAGAAGGATTGCAAACTGCCAACAACATATGAAGAAGATGAAATCAGGGAATTGATCGCTTCTGTAGAAAGAGCATCACCTATCGGGAAAAGAGACTATCTGATCCTGCTTCTCGCTACAGAATACGGATGGCGTGCAAAAGATATCACCCGTTTTTCTTTTGATGACATTGACTGGGATAAGAATGTCATACATTTCGTCCAACATAAAACGGATGTATCGGTAGAGTTCCCTCTTTTGGCTACAGTAGGGAATGCGATCATAGATTATCTGAAACATGCAAGACCTGCCACAGATGCTCCGGAGATCATTGTATCCATGGAGAATGTCAATAAAGGAAAGCCCTTGTCTTCCCCGACAATCCATTCCGTTGTTACCAAGTATATGAAGCGCGCCGGAATAAAAAACTGGCAGAATAAGAAGCATGGGCCCCATGCCATGCGACACAGCCTGGCGACAAACCTCCTGAAAAAGAATGTCGCCATGCCGGTCATAAGCACTGTTATGGGGCATCAACGGACAGCGACCACGGGTTATTATATATCCGTAGACTATGATAAGCTGAAACAGTGTGCCCTTCCAATGCCTGTGCTTCGCTCTCCATTCTACAGCAAGGAGGGCAGATATGGCAAGATATGAGTTTAGATCTGTTTTCGCAGATGAAATCAAAAACTATATAAATGATAAAACAGAAGCTGGCTTTGATGGTGACAACTTCAGACGCAACCTCATAGGATTTGACCGTTTCTGCGTAGAACAGAGGATAATGGAGCCAGTATTTAGCACCTTCCATGCATCCAGATGGCTTGAGCAACGAAAGAACGAGTCCCACACAACGCATTATTTAAGGATAAATTCCAGCAAACAGTTTCTGAAATACCTGAGCATAAAAGGTTATGATGTTTTTGTAGTACGCGATATAAAATACAAAGGGACAGATTTTGAGCCACATATTTATACAGATGCCGAATCTGAACGATATTTCATGGCAGTTGACAGTTATACAAGCGGAATGAACCGTAAAGACGCCATCCAATACCCTGTACTGTTCCGAATCCTTTACTGCTGTGGAACCAGAATTAATGAAACTCTCGGAATCCGTAAGAAGGATGTGGATCTTGATAAAGGTATCCTCCTTCTGAATGAGACAAAAAACGATAAACAGCGCTATGTTGTTGTGGGGGATGATCTCAAGGCTCTTTTAAATGAATACGCAGACAAATGCTTTTACCTTCTGAATGATACCGATTACATTTTTACGAATGCAAATGGAGGCAGACTTGATCAGAAAAGCATTTACGAAAAGCATCGGGACTTTCTGTTCCGAGCCGGTATTCCCTACATAGGGGATGGCAATGGGCCAAGAATCCATGACTGGAGACACCATATGGCTGTATATTCCTTTAAGCAGATGACGGATTCCGGGCTGGATATGTATGTTGCGCTGCCTATACTGTCAACTTATTTAGGTCACAAAACAATTTTTGCCACGGAAAAGTATGTAAGGCTGACCTTGCAGCTTTTCCCTTACATCGAGGAAAAATTTCATTCCACGGTTGACAGGATATTTGGTAAGATAACGAAAGAAGGTGCTGATGATGAAAACAACTGATTTTGCAGTACATCTTAGCAGATATTTTACCCGTTATCTTCCGAATGAAAATGGCAGTTCTCCCCAAACCATAGATACTTATAGGAATGCTTTTGTTCTTTACCTCGAATACATGGAATCCATATGCGGAATAAAGCCTGAAAAGATATCTGTCATGGATTATACAAGGGAATCCATACTTGGCTTTCTGAAATGGCTTGAGGAATGCAGAAAAAACAGCCCGGCCACACGTAATTACAGACTTGCCGCAATGAAGGGATTTGTTCATTACCTAAAATATGAACTGCCGGATTACATGGAGGAATACCAGCGGATACTCGGGATCCCGTTAAAAAAAACAGAACAAAAAGAGATTTCCTACATGAAGACGGAAGGCGTTGAACTTTTAGTCGGTCAGATAGACATGAATGCCACGAATGGCTTGAGAGATTATGTAATGTTACTGCTCCTTTATACAACCGGCGTACGTGTGTCAGAACTGATAAATATAAAAGTAAAGGACATTTCACTGACTGAGCCGTACACTATAAGGATCCACGGCAAAGGGAATAAAGGCAGGTATGTCCCACTGATGAAAACGGCTGTTCCACACATACAGAAATATATCTCCTGTATGAAATATGATACCGAGGCACGCTTTGAGGAATATCTTTTCAAAAGTCATATGAATTCACAGTTTACAAGACAAGGTGTCAATTATGTGCTGAAGAAATATGGGATGAAAGCCAGACAGAAAGAGCCAACACTGATACCAGATGACCTCACAGCACACAAAATGCGGCATACTGCTGCGATGGAGCTCATTACATCAGGAGTTGATCTGATGTATATAAGGGATCTGCTCGGACATTCCAGCGTTATGACTACCGAAATCTACGCAAGAACGGATGCGAAACTGAAAAGAAAAGCAATCGAAGCTGCAAGCAAAGAAATCCTTCCAAAAGAAGAAGCAAAATGGGAATCTGATACCAATCTGAAAGAATGGCTCAAAAGCTTTAATAAGCGGTAAATTTATGTAAAGAAATTTAAGCTCAGTTCCGTGTAAACACTGGGCTGAGCCCACATTTCTTTACATAAATGAAGTCTTTACATAACCTTTGTTATGTAAAGATTTACATAAGAAGGCAAAGGTTGAGATCGATGCCTTCAATGTACTGGACGACACTGCTGTAAAGGCAGAGTCCATCGAAGTGAGGTCCTTAAGCGGCATGACCACCGTATCCAGGGCAGATTCTGTCCTTGATATGGAGGCTGTCATCACGCCGGACAATGCGACGGACAGGGATGTGGTCTGGAGCGTTCAGACAAAGAGCGGCTCCGCGGCTGGGACGATAGATGAGGATGGCAGGCTTGCTTTAAGCGGCGGCAACGGCATCGTGACTGTGACAGCGGTGCTGGCATCTGACAGCACGGTTTCTGGCAGCCTGGATATCACAGCAGCGATCGCATCGGCGGAAGCCAACAGCATGATCATCGAAGACTCTGTGGACAAAGCATCGCCGAACCCGGCGATCACCTGGAACGGGAACTGGTCCACATGGGCGGGTGAACCGGACCGCCATCACGGAAGCACGAAGACCGAATGCAGCCAGGAAGGCGCATCCTTCAGCTATACATTTACCGGGACCGGGATCCGGATGTACGTGCAGAAGCATCAGAATTTCTCCAGCTTTGATATTGAGATCGATGGGGAGAACCTTGGGAATTACAGCATGAACGGAAGCAGTGTGGGTGATGACCAGCAGCTTCTCTTTGAGAAGATGGATCTGGAGGATACAGAGCATACGATCACTTGCACGATCGTGGCGCGGGACGGACGGATCCAGTCAAATCTGGATTATCTGGAAGTGTTCTCACCGTCGGATGCTGTGGATAAGACAGCCCTTCAGGATGCCATCGGGGCGTGCGCCGGGATGAAAGAGAAAGACTATACTGAAGACACATGGGCAGGATTTGAGTCAGTTTACACAGAGGCAGTGGCGGCGATGAACAGCTCTGATACGACAGAAGAAGATGCGGCTGCGCTGGCAGAGGAGCTGGATGCGGCCCGGGAGGCGCTGGAAGAAGCTCCGGCGAAGATCCCGTCAGTGCCTGATGGCGCGGAAGTATTTGCGGCAGGGATCGGAACAGAGTCCCTGACCCTGATATGGGATGCAGTGGATGATGCGGACTCATATAATGTATACATGACAGAAAAAGGCACGGAGGAAAAGGTATCTGTCGGAACGACAGAGGATACATGGTTTAAGATCGACGGACTGAAGCCGGGCACATCCTATCTGTTTGAAATCTGCCCGGAAAACCGCGCGGGAGAGTCGGAGGATGTGATGGCAGTCATGACCGCGACCCTCGCGGAAGCAGATACAGAGGCGCCGGCCGCAGTATCAGGCATCCGCATGGAGGAAGGCGATGAGACCGGACAGGTACGGATCCTCTGGGATGCGTCCGAGGATGCACAGGGTGGAAGTGTCAGATATATCCTCTACCTTGACGGAGTAAAGGCGGGCGAGACAGACCGGACAGAGTATACGCTGGACGGCGTGGCGGCAGATGTGATCCACTATGTGCGTATTGTGGCAGAAGATGAGAACGGCAACCAGTCGCTGCCTTCCACATTCCAGTTTACACTGGAAGAGCAGTCTGAACCAGTGAGCAAAAAGCTGCTGGAGTATTTCCTGAATGAAGCAAAAGCCCTTGTGGAAGACGGGACAGTCAGCGATCTTGTAGAGTCCGTGCAGAAGATGTTCGCAGACGCGATCGCAGAAGGCGAGGCAGTGATGGCGGATGCAAATGCTACCAGGCAGGAGGTTATCGATGCTTCTGAAGCACTGATGATCGCGATCCATGCATCAGGGATGAAGGCGGCAGATAAAACGGACCTTGAGATGGCCCTGGAGCTGGCGGCTATGATCGACCTGGAAAAATATGTGGAAGCAGGGCAGGCCGAGTACCTGGCGGCAAAAGAGGTTGCCGAGGCAGTGATGGCAGACGGAGATGCGATGCAGGCAGAGACTGATGAGGCATGGGATGCTCTTGCAGAGGCGATCAGCATGCTCAGACTCAAAGCGGACAAATCTACACTCCAGGATCTGGTGGATCAGGTATCCGGGCTGGATCTGTCAGGCTACACGGAAGAGAGCGTAAGCATATTCCGCGCGGCGCTGGCATCTGCAAATACGATCCTTGCGGATGCGGCTCTGTCGGAAGAAGACCAGGCGCAGGTAGATGAGGCGCACAAGACACTGCAGGCGGCATATGACGGCCTGGTGAAAGTCGGCGGCGAAAATCCGGAGAACCCGGACGCAGAGAATCCGGAAAATCCGGGCACGGAAGATCCGGAGAAGCCAGGCACAGAAGATCCGGAAAATCCGGGCACGGATAAGCCGGGAGCAGGCGCGCAGGATCCGGCACAGGGCGGAAATAACGCAGGAACTGCCGGAGGCAATCCTACCGCGGACAACAGCCAGACAGGAAACGGATCCGGGCAGAACGCTGCGGCATCCGGCGCACATGCGGCAAAGACAGGAGATGCATTCGGAAGGTCAGCGGCAGCGGCCGGAGCGATGGCAGTGATCGCGCTTGCGGGTATTGCGGCAGCGCTGAGACAGCGCCGAAGAGGCTGAGGCAGACTGAGCGGACAGAAAAGGAATGCATAAAGAATAAAAAGAGAAAGGAGCTCTGTGCGGGAAGAGGCGCAGGGCTCCGGGACAGCAGAGGACGCAGGGGCTTGATGGAAAGCTCCTGTGTCTCTGTCCATACGGAGGAAGCAGGCATGGGAAAGGAAATTACATTTGAGATTCCATATATCAGGCTTCGGTTCCTTACGGAACTGCTGGCGGATGCGCGGATGCCGGAGACAAAAACAGCGGCGCTGCGCGGAGGAATGGGAGAAATGATGCTCAGGCAGAACTGCGTCATGGACAGAAACTGCGGGAAATGTTTCTTTCATAAAGCCTGTATCGTGAGAAATGCTTTTTATACCAGGATGGAGAAGAAACCGGCGTATGTGACAGGCGATGAAAGCGTCGGATATCTTATAGAATGTACGGATCCATGTACAGAGTTCCAAAAGGGCAGTATTTTCGAATTTACGATGACCCTGTTCGGGGACAGCATCGCCTTTTTTAATATCTATCTTCAGGCAATCTGTCATTTGGGAATGAATGGTCTTGGAAAGGACAGGGCGCGGTTCCGTATCCTTGAGGTCAGGAACAGCGGGATAAGCAGTGACCAGAGAGGGACGGTTGTCCGCGGGAATACGGTAAATATCGAAGAATACCGCATAGGGATGCTGAGTGATCATATAAGAAAAAGAAAAGAAAAACTGCAGGCTTCCAACGGGGCATGGAGCATTAAGTTCCTCACGCCGCTGAGCATGAAATACCGGCAGGAGTATATGACAGAGTTTTGGGCGGAAGCACTGGTAAAAGGCGCAGCCAGGAGAGTGCAGATGCTGGATTATTATATAGGGACAGAGGCTGAGATCCCGGAGTTTTCCGCGTATCCTGAAATCCGGGCGCAGGATGTCAGACGGAGCAGCGTGAAACGGTATTCCGGGACACAGGATTCCCATATGACCCTGCGGGGGATCAAAGGGAAAGCAGTGTTCGGCAGCATGCCGGACGAATGTCTGGACTATCTTATAGCCGGAGAGCTGATACATATCGGACGGAATACAAGTTTTGGATTCGGGAAATACGTTCTCGGAAGAGAAGGAAGCAGGGATCCGGAATTGTAGACGGGGCGCAGCCTGCTCGCTGCAGGGCAGATCCGGCAGAGGCTTACGCACCTTTCCCTTACGCATCCTTTTGTAAAAAAAAAGCTTCTTTTTCGCTCGGAGTTGGGGTATAATAATCAAGAATTGTATGTTGTGCAATCAGAAGGGGATTTCCCGCGTTGCCCTGCTCAGCAGGGATGATACCGGGACATACGGTCTGGAAAGTAAATGCCGCATGTGCGGCGCTGCCTTATCTGCGTTCGCGGTTTGCTGCTTCATTGTGAGGGGGATTTGGGCGGGTGAAATATGAACAAATTGTGAACAAGCCCAAAAATGGCTGAAAAACAGGAGATATCAGAATATTCAGACAAATACCTGCAAAAATGTGCCCGGGAAGCCAGTGTTTATGCGGGCTCCCGGAGGCGGCTGTAGAAATGGAGTAAGCCCGTTTAGGGCATTGACACATTTCCCAAATCACCTTATATTGCATGCTAAATCCTCGTAGAAATGGAGTAAGCCCGTTTAGGGCATTGACACACACAGTCTCATGCAGACCAGTCCGGCCGCGAATGTGGGGTAGAAATGGAGTAAGCCCGTTTAGGGCATTGACACACAGTTATTAAATCTGTCCGAATCCCAAAGAAAATTTTTGTAGAAATGGAGTAAGCCCGTTTAGGGCATTGACACATTCCTCATCATCATCCCTCCTTTCCTTAATTAAGTAGAAATGGAGTAAGCCCGTTTAGGGCATTGACACACTAATATAGTAATTATTACTCCACCTTTGAGTAAGTAGAAATGGAAAAAGCCCGTTTAGGGCATTGACACTTGATTTGCTTATTTAATGCTTTTATAGCTTCTTCTTCGTAGAAATGGAAAAAGCCCGTTTAGGGCATTGACACTCTCCTTACTTCCTTTATCGCATATCTCATGTTTTTTTCCAGCAGAAATGGAAAAAGCCCGTTTAGGGCATTGACACGACTATTAAAGCTGTATAAAGGAGAAAGAATTTGCCTAGCAGAAATGGAAAAAGCCCGTTTAGGGCATTGACACACATCTTGAAATCATTCGTGTGCCAATAGCATTTATCGTAGAAATGGAAAAAGCCCGTTTAGGGCATTGACACATCTTACCTGAAGATTTGTCTGATCGATAATAGACAGGTAGAAATGGAAAAAGCCCGTTTAGGGCATTGACACCTTTCATTCTGTCTTATAATAGCTTCACGACTATCGAGTAGAAATGGAGTAAGCCCGTTTAGGGCATTGACACACCTTATCTTTTAAGTTTTCCGGTAAGTCTTCTGAACAAGTAGAAATGGAAAAAGCCCGTTTAGGGTATTGCCCCTTTTTCTGATGAATGAAAGCTATATGTATCCATTATGGTAGAAACGAAATAAGTTAAAATTCCCCCTTCTCTCTCCAAATCTATAAAGTATCTATCAATCCAGTTTCAGAAAGAAGAGAAACAATTAAAGACGGCAAACGATGGCGGGGCTGCTCATGCAGCCCCTAAGTTTTGTGCTAAGCTGCTTTATTTATGAGTTTATAATTGCATTCTTTATACCCACATCCAGAAATCCGGCAGAGTTTTTCCTGCGCATCCGTCATCCGGCTTTTGCAGGTTGAAAATTCCCCCTATCCGTATGAAAACCTGCCGTGCTGCCACAGCTGGGAGAGCGGCGTCAGAACGGCCGAATATCGGCATGAAATATAAGAAAAATGTATGAAATCAAAGAAAAATACAAAATAATCAGATGCGGAAGCGAAAGTGTGAGAAAAATCAAATGAAATCATAGCTCTGTCCATAGTAAATAAAATTCCTCATTTTTATAATAAACTCAGTATCAGTCTGTCCGTGTCCTGTACGGAATGGCAGGCGGGACCCCGTTCCCGCGGACACTGCGCGGTACAGACGGATCAGGCAGTACTGCTGCAAAACCCATAGAGGAAAAGGAGGAAGACAGAAAATGGGCAGACCAGGAGGAATGAAACAGAGGGCGCTGGCGCTGATGCTCTGCGCCGGCATGACAGTCACCATGGCGCCGGTAATGCCGTCAGTGACGGCACAGGCGGCTGACCCGGCCCCGGGACATCTCGCTGCATATGTGGGAGAAATCCCGGAAGCAGAAGGCGTTACCTGGGCGGACAGCGTGACCGCAGATCTGTTTGATACAGCGTATGAGACAGTGACAGCGCAGAGCGCCGACGGAACAGAGTATAAAGTAGAGGTAGTCCCGAAGGATCTTGTATACTTTATCGACAGCTACAGCGACGCTCCGTCAGCGGAGAATGACACGCCGCCATATCTTGCGGTAAAAGCGCTGGCAGGGGATACGCTGAAAAACCAGAACGCGGACCAGCTTTATAAAGAAGGCGAGACGCAGTGGGGATTAAGCGCGGACTCTGTCAGGACAAAGGCAGATATGGATCCCGCGGACAAGCAGGGGACCGGGATCTATCACGGAAATAATGCGCAGGGAAAGACTCTTTCCTATAAGCTGACCCTGGAGGCGGGGAACTATACGTTCACTTCCGGGCACCAGGAGTGGTGGAACATGACACGTCCCATGGAGATCAGCCTGACGCATGACGGAGAGACAGAGACACTGGCGGACATTACAGTGAGCAGGGACAACCTGACAGAGATCGTCAGCAGTGATGTGACGATTGAGGAGGATCAGACCGTGACATACAGCGTTGCCTCAACCGGGAACCAGGCGCCGGTCATCAGCTGGCTTGGCGTGGCTGAGACAGAGGAGAAAGACCCGGATGAACCGTCCGGACCGGCTTTATCCGGCGAGGCGCTGGAGGACAGCGGCAGCGTATCCGTGCGCAATGGCGCGTCTCTCACAGCGGATTACGGCGACGGGCAGATGGTATCTGTCACAAGCGGCTGGATCGCCGGCGGCAACAGTGCTGTGGACGGCGGCGCTGCGATCGACTCGGCGGACAGCTATTTTAAGGCTCCGCAGTTTACACTGTATGCGGACATCCTTCTGACCGGGGATCCCCAGGAGAAAGCGGGCATCGTAATGATCGGTACAGAGGGCGCGAACTTCAAGATCGTGCAGAAGACAGCCGACGAGCCTGCGAAGATCGTCACAGGTTCCGGTGAATATCCGCTGAATGTGAAATTCGAGAAGAGAGTATGGTACGGCCTGGGCCTCGTATACTCAGAGGACGCTGACCAGGGATACGTTACCGTATACCGCGACGGCGAGAAGATCGGCGATACGATCGCCCTTGGATTTAAGCTGAGCGGCCAGAGCGGCATCGTGGCAGGATTCGGCATCAGTTATGCGACCGGATTCATGCACATGGAATATTATGACAATATCTCTGTCGCTGCATCCGCAGATGAGGAAGCAGCGGCTGAGGAGACAGCTGCAAGGGCGGACGCGCTCAAAGACCGCGACCCGGATTCCGCGATGCTGGTGATCGACGGGGAGGATGTAGAGAAGGCGGCGCAGAACCAGAACGGTCTGACATGGAAGGGCTGGGGGCTCTTAAGCGGAAACGGCACGAGCAACCTGCTGTTAGACTACAAGGCGGAGAATCCGGAAGCCTACCAGGAGATGCTGGAGTATCTCTTCGGAGGCGAGCACCCGATCTTCACCCACATTAAGATGGAGATGGGGAATGACGGAAACAACTCCACAGCAGCAGAGGCGTGCACAATGCGCTATGAGGATGAAGAGGCGGATGCTTCCAGGGATCCCGGATTCCAGATCGCAGCTGACGCAAAGAAGATCAACCCGGAGGTAAAGGTCAGTTTCCTGCGATGGGAGATGCCGAACTGGGTGAGAGACTACTGGAATAGCGACCGCACGGGCAAAGGATATGAGGCGGTCTATAAATGGTACAAAGAGACCATATATGATGCTTATGAGAAATATGGATACGTAGTTGATTTTGTGGATCCGGATAAAAATGAGACGGGAGATCCTGATGAAGACTTTATCAAATGGATCGCAGATCGATTTGAGAATGAGACGGATTTCCCGGATTACTTCGACCAGGATGCGATCGACGCATACCACAATATCCGCATTATCGCATCCGATGAGAATAAGAGCCTGAATATCGTCCCGAGCATGCGGAATGACAAAGACCTGTATGATGCGGTCGATATCATCGGATTCCACTACCGTACGGACGCGACTTCGGATTATGTGAAGATGGCGGATGAGGACGACAAGGAAGTATGGTACAGCGAGGGCTGCGCGACATTCGGATACTCTGAGTTCCATGAGAACAAGACGACGCAGTACGGGCAGCAGAGCATCGGCGGCTACCAGAGCCCCCTTGCCATGGCGGAAGGATTTATGGTTTCCTTCGTATCGTCCCGCCGTACCCACTATATTTTCCAGCCGGCGATCGGTGGATTCTATGAGGGTATCCAGTACGCGCACAAGGAGCTCTTAAGCGCGAGAGATCCGTGGTCCGGTTATATCCATTATGACCCGGCGCTCCAGATCATCGCCCAGTTCTCCAGATTCGCGGAGACAGGATGGGAGAATGAGGACAACACAGCAGGCATTTGGAGAATGATCCCGCAGGCGAGTGCAGGCGGATTCGCAGGCAGTTCCAGCGAGCATAATACTTCCGGCATTGACGGAAACGCAAGCTACATTACGATCGCTTCCCCGGATAAGAAGGACTTCTCCGTTGTGCTTCTGAACAACACACAGAATGAGAAGAAGTACAGCATCAAGGCAAGAGACCTGGATCTTACGGCGGACAGTCTGAATCTGTGGGAGACAGCGACAGACAGTTACATGAAATATAAAGGAAGCGCAGAACTCAAAGACGGCGTATGGGAGATCACACTCGCGCCTTACAGTGTGCTCACAGCGACAACGCTTGACGACTACACAGACGGCACAGAAGTAAACACAACACCGGACGAGCTGGCTATGCCGGAAGAAGGAGTCAACACAGAGGAGCGCACAGTCCTGGATACAGACGAGACAGGAAAGAATGCGGACACATCAGATGAGTATCTGTATGCGGACGACTTCGAGTACAAAGAGGAAGCAGAGGGGTATCTGGAGTCACGAGGCAACGAGCCGAGATATATGATCGATACTCACGGCGCATGGGTCGTGGAGGACGGACAGCTCGCTCAGATCCTGACGGCTTCTGTGAATCAGTGGAACGGCGGCGATCCGATGACGATCGTGGGTGATTTCCGCTGGATGAATTATATCGCGGATGTGGATATTACTGTGCCCGCTGACAATGACGGCGCGTGGGCAGGACTGGGTATCCGCACACAGGGCGGCATGAACTGGAACCAGGACGGCTATACGCTGCGCATCTACGGAAGCGGAAAATGGGAGCTGTACCGCGCTGGCACTGTGGTGAACAGCGGCAGTGTGGAAAAGGCGGCAGACGGCACATACCACGTCAGCCTGGCAGCCCAGAACAGCCAGATCACAGCATTTATCAATGGGACAACAGTCTGCTCTTACACTGATAATTCTCCGATGGATGCAGGGCGCGTGAAGCTGAGCTCATCCTGGACAAAGACGTATTTTGACAACCTGGAAGTAAGAACCATTGCGGGAACGATCCCCTATGCGACAAGCATGTCAGACGGTTCTGACGACAGCGTACAGTACGATGAGAACTGGATGGTGAGCAGCGCCAGCGAGAGCGGCAACTCCCAGGCAGGAAGCGCGGACAGATGGTACCGCACCAATTCCATCAACACAGCGGCAAACGCTGCATTTACCTTTGAGTTCCCGGTAGAGGGAACCGGATTCTCCATTATCGGAAACAATGGATCTGCATGCGTCCTATACGCTGAGCGGCCTGGACAGCGCGAAACATACGGTAAAAGTAGTTGTAAAATCAGGAACGCTCAATATTGATGCACTCTACACGCTCGGGACTCAGCTCGAGGGAGACGATTCCCTGCTCGTATCCGTGCAGGATGAAAATCTGCCGGAGATGCTGGCGATGACAGCGGACGGAAAAGCAGAAGGGCTCCCGGAGAAAGTAACCGTCCTGACAGCCGGAGGCGAGACGAAAGAGATGGAAGTGACATGGGATGACTCCGCGGTGAAAGACACAGAGCCGTTTGCCCAGACTTCCGTTACAGGAACCGTAAAAGGCGGAGAGACTGTGCTCGGCACAGAGCTGACAGTATCTGTCCCGGTTATCGTAATGCCGGCGGACCTCCAGTATTTCGCAAATATGTCCGCTGATCCGGTGAGCAGCGATTATACGCTGATCATGGACGCGGCGGCGGATACGCTCAGGCATACAGCGGAGAACCACGACCAGGCATACAGTGAAGAGCTTGGATTCGGCTATGTGGGAGCAGCGGGACAGCTGCGCACGACGAACGCAGATATGTTCCAGAGCATGAGATACATGGGCGGCGGCGAGACCCTGACTTACCAGTTTGATCTGGAGCCGGGCGAGTACAACGTTTATGTAGGCATGTTCGATCCGTCCGGATGGTATGGATCACACAACGGCACCCGCTATGCGGATATCGCGATCAATGATAATGTGGTACAGGAGAGATACCAGTACCTGAACAATGTAAATGATACGCTGACTTATGAGAAGATCACAGTCGGCGAAGACGGAAAGCTTACGGTAGCGGTTTCCCCGTCAGCGGGAACGACCCAGGCGATCCAGGTAAGCTTTATCGCAGTGGCAGGCAAGGCTTCGGAAGAGCCTTCTGAGCCGGTGAGCAAGACGCTCCTTGAGCGCTACCTCAACGATGCGAAGGGTTATGTAGAGGACGGGACAGTCAGCGGCCTTGTAGAGTCTGTCAGGAAGCCGGCGGGGATACTTTGTCCCTTCCGGCTTCTTTTGTGAAAAATGCATGTTTTCGTAGAATAGTACATAAAGATAAGACCCGCCTTTGTATATGCCCTGAAAATCACAGGAAATCATAGACCTGTCCATGGTAAAGAAATTATGAAATTTCTATAATTATCTACAGAAACGGGGGAAAAGTCTGAGGGAGCGGACGCATCTGCGGGGCTTGCGCGCCGGAAGGCAGACCCTTAGAAAAAAGGAAAGGAGAGCGCGTAATTTAGCGCAAAAGTGTATGGATAATTCAGTTGAATTAAAAAAAGGCAGAAAAAACCGTGATAAAAAACGCGCACTGGTGGCGTATTCTTTTATCGCTCCGAACTTTATCGGTTTCGCTGTGTTTACACTTGTGCCCATTGTATGTGCGTTTGCACTGGGCTTCCTGAAGTGGGACGGCAACAACCCGATCCAGTTCGTGGGACTGGAAAATTTCAAAGAACTGAGCGGAGACTCCATGTTCTGGGCGTCGCTTAAAAACACCATTATCTACTGTGTTGGCACGGTGCCGCTGACAATGATCGCATCGCTTGCCCTTGCGATCATCCTGAATCAGAAGATCAAGGCAAGGGGATTTTTCCGTACGGTGGCATTCTTCCCGTACGTTGCTTCCCTGGTCGCGATCACAGCAGTGTGGGCGATGATCTTCCATCCGAGCAAGGGCCCCATCAATGCGGTCCTCTATTATGTGTTCCATATGGAAGAGCTCCCGAACTGGTTCGGAAAAGACCTGATCCTGCTGACTCTGATCCTCTTCAGTGTATGGAAGTACATGGGATATTACATGGTCATCTACCTGGCAGGCCTTCAGGGAGTCTCAGGAGAGCTCTATGAGGCAGCGTCCCTGGACGGCGCGGGCACATGGCAGAAGTTCCGCTACGTGACCTGGCCGCAGCTTCGGCCCACGACATTCTTCGTTGTGGTCATGCTGACGATCAACTGCTTCAAAGTCTACGATATCGCGATCATGCTCGCGGGCGGCGCAGACGGAAGGCTGGGAACGTCATCCACGGTGCTTGTGTACTACATTTACCAGAAGGCGTTCGTTGAGTGGGATCTCGGATATTCCAGCGCGATCGCGATGGTGCTGTTCGTCCTCGTACTGATCATTACGCTGATCCAGTTCAGAGGCAACGCAAAGTATGAAAATTCATAGGAAAGGAAGAGAAGAGATGGCAAAGAAATCATCAATGCATCGAAACAGAGTGGTCGGGAAAGTGCTGATCTACGCCCTGTTGATCCTGATCACGGCAGTCATGGTCGTTCCGTTCCTGTGGATGCTGTCTGCTTCGATCAAGACCAATACGGAAGTGTTTGACATCACGCCGTTCCAGTTTATCCCGGATGAGCCCCAGTGGAGCAACTATCAGGAAATCTGGACGAAGATACCGCTGGCGAGATTTATCGGGAATACCGTGTTCCTGACGATCGTTGTCACGACCCTTCAGATGCTGACCAGCAGTTTTGCGGCGTACGCGTTTGCAAAGCTCCAGTTTAAGCACAGAAACGCATTATTCCTTGCTTACATAGCAACGATCGCAATGCCATGGCAGGTATACATGGTACCGCAGTTTATCATGATGCGCGGAATGGGGCTCAACGACAAGCTCCTCGCGATGATCTGTCTCCAGGCATTCTCCGCGTTCGGAGTGTTCCTGATGAAACAGTTCTATGAGGGAATCCCAGACTCCCTCTGCGAGGCGGCGAGGATCGACGGCATGAGTGAATACAAGATTTATTCCTCGATCATGCTCCCGCTGTCCAAGCCGGCGCTGTCGACTCTGATCATTTTTACATTCGTAAATACGTGGAACGACTACCTCGGACCACTTATTTACCTGAAATCAGAGGCAAAGAAAACGATCCAGCTCGGACTGAAGATGTTTATCGGACAGTACGCGGCTGAGTACGGACTGATCATGGCGGGATCGATCATTACCCTGATCCCTGTGCTGATCGTATTCCTGGCGCTGCAGAAGTACTTTGTAGAAGGCGTGGCGGCGACAGGCATCAAAGGATAAGATCCAAAGGAGCAGTGGCTTATGGATGACCGGATGAAAAAGAAATCAGAGAATATTCTGTATTATCATAAAACGTAGATTCTTGCCGGCATCGCTGCCGCTGCTCTTCTTGCGTGGGGGGTCTTTTTCTTCGGAGGAGGTTCCCCGGAAACTGTCCTCTACGGTGAGGCGGTCAATGTGGATATATCCCCGGAGACGGCGGAAGAGGCGTGCGGCCGGGGGCTCGAGGCGCTGGGGAAGGACCCGGACAGGGAACAGATCCTTCTGGAGACGGGGATGGAGATCGATACAGAGAACCCGGAGAAGAACGCGTCAAGCGGGAATCTGGAAAAAATGACGACAGCCATCTTCGCGCATGAGATCGACTTCATGGTCTGCACCCCCGAAGTGATGGAATATTACGCGGAAAAAGATGCACTGGAGCAGACCGGGCGCGGGGAAGCGCAGGAAAACGCGGAAAGCGCGGGAGATGACGCCGGAGCCGGAGCGGTTTCCGGGTACGGCATTGATATCACGGCCGCGCATCTGTCGGACACCGGGGAGAAGGTCATGTTCTGTATCTTTAAAAACAGTGAACATAAGGAAGAAGCGCTGAAATTTGCAGAGAGCCTGATGCAGGCGTCTGATATGGAGGGATAAAGCAATGAAAAACTTATTTAATGTAGAAAATCCTGTGTGGGTATTTATGGGGAAACTGGTGGATATGCTCATCCTGTCAGGGCTGTGGGTCATCTGCAGCCTGCCTGTCGTAACCATAGGCGCATCGACGGCGGCGCTCTACTATGTGACACTGAAGCTTGCGAACAATGAAGAAGGCTACACAGTCCGCTCGTTTTTCCACGCGTTTAAGGAAAATCTGATCCCCGGCATCCCGCTCGGGATCGGGGCGCTGGCAGTGGGGATCTTCCTGGGATGCGATATTTATATGTATTCCCAGCTGGACGGGAAGATGGGGATCGTCCTTCTGTGGGCGGTGATCGTCCTCCTGGCAGTGTATCTGATGACTCTGGTCTGGCTCTTCCCGCTGATGGCGCGCTGCAAGACCGACTGGAAGCATCTGCTGGTGATGGCGTTCGTGATGTCCATCAAGAATTTCGGATGGACACTGCTCATGCTGGTGAGCGCTGCGTGCCTCTTTGCTCTGGGGCTGTTCGTGATGGCTCCGCTCCTGGTCGTGGCGATCGGGGGGGGACAGCATATATCCATTCCAAGATACTGAACATGCTCTGGGAAGGGTACCATCTCGGGCTGGAAGCGTGAAAGCCCAGGATCCGTCCGTGTGCCCCGGCGTGCATCCGGGTCAGCTTTCGCTGATATGCGCCTGCATCCGGGACAGGGAAGAGTGACAAATAATATATGACAACAAGGCAGAGAAAAGGAGAAACTCAATATGCTGTATCCAAAGATCAATGATGCAAGGACAGTGATGGACCTGTCCGGAATATGGGATTTCAAACTGGATGACGGAAAAGGATTTGAAGAAAAATGGATGGAAGAACCGCTGGCGGATCCGGTGCAGGTGGCAGTGCCCGCGTCTTACAATGACCAGATCGAGGGCGTTGAATACCGGGACCACTGCGGATGGGCGTTCTATCAGAAGGAGATCGAGATACCGAAAATACTCCTCTCCCAGAGAGTGGTCCTGCGTTTCGGCGCTGTGACCCACAGCGCAAAGGTCTATTTAAACGGAGAGCTCGTGTGCGAGCATCAGGGTGGGTTCCTGCCCTTTGAGGCGGAGATCAACCACCTGGTGCAGCCGGGGAAAAACCTGCTCTGCGTGGCAGTTGACAACCGGGTGAATTATTCCACCCTGCCTATCGGCAATGAGGTCGGGGCGGCCTTCTTCGGCTCTGACCTTCCGGATATCCCCAGCGTCAACGAGACTGTGCAGAAACCGCACAATGCGCCGAATTTTGACTTCTTCAACTACGCGGGCATCAACCGCCCGGTGAAGATCTATACAACTCCAAAGGGGTATATCCGGGATATCGTAATTGTGCCGGAGTTAAAAGACGGGGAGGCAAAAGTGCATTACCGTGTGGAATGCGCGGGAGACGCAGGAGAGAACGGCGGAGAAGTGACTGTGCGCTTTTTTGACGAAGAAGGGGAAGAAGTCGCATGTGCGAGAGGGAGCGAGGGAACGGTGCTGATCGAGGACCCGCATCTCTGGCAGCCGGGAAACGCGTATCTCTATACTGCAAAAGCGGAGTACGGCGAAGATATGTATGAAGAGAAATTCGGCGTGCGCTCCATCGAGATCCGGGGGACACAGTTCCTGATCAATGGGGAGCCGTTCTACTTCAAAGGCTTCGGGAAGCATGAGGACAGCGAGGTGCACGGCAGGGGGATCAATGAGCCCATGAATGTAAAAGACCTCTCCCTTATGAAATGGCTGGGCGCGAACTCCTTCCGCACATCCCACTATCCTTACGCTGAGGAGATGCTGGATCTCTGCGACCGGGAAGGGATCGTTGTGATCGACGAGACTACGGCAGTGGGCCTGAACTTTGGCTGGAACGACGAGGGGTACGCGAAGTTCCATACAAAGGAACACCATGAACAGGTCATCCGCGATCTGATCGCAAGGGATAAGAACCATCCCTGCGTGGCAGTGTGGTCCATCGCCAATGAGCCGGATACGGAGAAACAGCCCCAGGCGGCGCATGATTATTTCATGCCCCTGTACCATCTGGCACATGAGTGCGATCCCCAGGACCGCCCGGTGACACTGGTCATCTGCCAGAATGACTATACAAGAGATATCACCGCGCCGGAGATGGACATCATCTGCGCCAACCGGTACTACGGCTGGTATGTGTTCGGCGGGGATCTGGACGCCGCAGAGCGCGCCATGAGAGCAGAGATGAAATACTGGGAAAAACTGGGCAAGCCGTGGATGTTGACAGAATACGGCGCAGATACCGTGGCAGGGCTCCACAAGGCGACGGGGGATATGTTCAGCGAAGAATACCAGGTGGATTATTACAAGACCATCAATAAAGTGCTGGATGAGTGCGATTTCGTCGTCGGAGAGCACGCATGGAACTTCGCGGATTTTGCAACGATCCAGGGAACACTGCGCGTGGACGGCAATAAGAAAGGGCTGTTCACGAGAGAGAGAAGACCGAAACTGGCGGCACATTACTTCAGGCACCGCTGGCATGAAGTACCAGATTTTGGATACAAAGGATAAAAAACGGTTAAAAAATGGATATGGGGACGTAGTAAAATCCGATTTTACTACGTCCCCAATCGATGAAAGGAGTTATGATGAGAAAATTTACGGAATCGGATTTCTGTACGAAACAGGCGGCGCTGCAGGCTCTCCTCGACGTGCTGGATCCGCTGAAACCTTTTTACGGCGAGAGCTGCGCGCGTCTTTATGTGGGAGTGACAAGCACACATTATGAAAATGATACGATCCACATGGAAGCTTTTGCCAGGCCTTTGTGGGGGCTTGTCCCTTTCTGGGCAGGCGGCGGCCGCGATGAGAGATTTGAAGAGATATACAGAAAAGGCCTGGCGGCAGGGACGGACCCGGAGCACCCGGACTACTGGCATACCTGCCGTGACTATGACCAGAAATTCTGCGATTACAAAGGCTTCCGCTATGCGGAGCTGGTCTTAAGTCCCGGGGTCAGGGTCA
>ERZ1643251.2316-NODE-2316-length-19598-cov-5.988026_pt1 | contig 19598 bp, 25 predicted proteins | sample MGYA00579261_ERZ1643251 | MGnify/ENA primary metagenome ERZ1643251 (study PRJEB29033, sample SAMEA4952267) | chicken gut metagenome | biome: Broiler Chicken; feature: Gastrointestinal Tract; material: Caecum | place: Ireland | collected 2018 | study: Broiler... | reverse complement strand
TCATAGCCAATTGCCGAACGAATGGGTCCACACATTCCGATATCTGTAATATACCCCAATCGATGATATAGTATTTTTGCATCATTCGTTTGAACGTGCGTGTGTGTTCCATAGACCATACTAACATCATTTCTTAACATATATGCCAATGCCATTTTTTCATTGCAACATTCCGCATGAAAATCAATCACTTTTATTTTTATATCTTCTTTTAGATGATGAAGCACTTCACGAATTTCTTTAAACGCATTTAACTCTCCACCTAAGTTTTTTCCTAAAAGATTAGCAACAAATATTTGACTACCTTTACATTCGAATATTTCATACCCTTTCTCTTTGGTTTTTCTATGACCATTTAAAGGAATTATTAATCTTTTGTCATCAATTTCATATATATCTGGATTTGAATAGGTGTGGTTACCCATAGTAACAACATCTATACCACTATCTATTAAGCGATAAAACAATTTTTTGGTAATCCCTCTTGCTTTACATGCATTTTCACCGTTCGCTATTACAAAATCAACTGAATATTTTTCTTTTATTTCTTTCAAATTGTTTTCTAACATTTCAATCGCTTGTTCACCAACAATATCTCCTAAGGCTAAAATACAAATAGGCTTCATATTCACTTCTCCTTTATCTCCACACTATGTTTTGTAGAATTATATTACACTTTCATTATAACATGTTCAAGGTTTTGTTTTACAAAGTTAACAAAAAAAGATTAGTTTTTTTCTAATCTTCTAAATGTGAAGTAACATAAATGGTTGGGTATTTTACATGAAAGGAATGATGGCGAACCAATTCTCTTTTTATTTTTTCTTCTAATTTAGTAACTTGACGTAAGGTAAGTTTAGGATCCATTTCAATCATTAACTGAATTTTATAGTATTTACCATATCGAATTAAATACATTTTTACTTTTTCTACACCTTTCACATCTAAAAGAAAATCCTCAATCTTTTTATATAATTCTGCATTATCTTCTACTTTTCCAATTAGATTCAGTGAGTTTTCTCTTAAAATATCCCATGATGTTTTTAATACCATAAAACCAATGATAAACCCGACAATCATATCAATAGATCTAAAAATAATAATAGATTCTGAAAATTGTAATAGAATAGTTGCGAGCATAACTCCACTAGATGCGTATAAATCCATCTTGGATTCTGAATAAGATGTAATTAATAATTGACTATTTATCTTCTTACCAACGGAATAAAGAAAGTAAATAGAGATTCCTTTTAGTACAAAGGCAATAACAAGAATCCATAAAACAGATAAAGATGGAATGTGCCATGGACTCATATATCCATTTATGATAATAAAGATAGCAAGAGAAAAGAGTAAGAATCCAACTACTAAGTTAGTAATATATTCCATTTTTCCAAAACCAAATGGATGACTCTTTGTTGGTCTCTTTTTGGAAAACTTAGCCCCAATAAAAGAAACGATATCTGTTACGAAATCACTAAATGTCTGCATCCCATCGGCTAATAAAGAACCAAAATGAAAATAGATTCCCCCTACTATTTTTAGAATAGAGATCAAAAGATTCATTATCATACTAAAAACTAATACTTTAAATTTTTTATTCATTCTTTGACCTCATTTCTAAACTCTTTTTAATTTCGTGTCTTTACCTTTTGTTTTTCATTTTCTTTTTCTACTTTTTTAAGTTGCTTTTTACTCTTTTGTAACATTTCTTGTTTGGTTAGTAGGTCACGCTCTACCATATCCACTTTTTCTAAGATTTCTTTAAATTCTGGTAAATTTTTAATATGATCTTCAAATTTATTTTCAAATTCATCTCTAAATAACGTAATTTGTTTTAAAGAATCTTGAACCAATTTTTGACTAACCTTTAATGTTGATTTTTGTTTTAAGATTTCATTGGTTACATCAGTATATTTATAATACGGAACACGTCTTTTATTTAATCGTATGGCATTTCTAAGTCCACGTACAGAGTTATTAATGAGTACTGCGCCAATGACTAAACCTACTCCTGGATTTTTAAATAAAGAGAAAGATAAAACACCTACTGCCATTTTAGAGAAATTTACAACCATTTTAGAGATTCCTTTAAAATGTGTGGTTGCTTTACGTTCTATTTTTGCCCGGTCTACTCTTTTTACCAGTAGTTCTACTTCGTGTTCCGTTTTTTTGATATGATCATGAATTTGTTTTTCCGATTCTTCTACTTCATGGACTTCTTTTTGAAGTCGTTCCTCTTCTTCTTTACGAATTCTTTCTCTTTCCACTTGTTCTTTCTTTTCTGCTTCTTTTTTTGCTGTACCTGCTTCTTCACGTACTTCCTTTGTTGTTCGAACTAATTTTTTCGTATCATACACAATTTGATCAACTAAAGAAACTTCTAAATACTGTGTAAGAGGTAAAAATTCTGGAACATGATCCGTAACTGCAAGTTCTTTATATAAATCTTTGGTATCAGCAAAATCCTTTTCCTCACGAAGTTCATTAAAATATCTTTTTTCTTTATCCGTTAAGTTTAAATCCACACTAGCAAAGCGATCATAATCTGTTTGAATTTGTACTAATTCATCCATATAGCTATTTAATTTTTGTTCTTTTTCTTCCATCTCTTTTTGAATGGAAGCTAAACGATTTGGATTTTTTATATCTTTTATTTGATCTCTACGCCATTCAATATCTGTTTTTAATTTACCAACTTGTTCTTCAATATCCAATAAACGTTGTTTAATTCTTTTTGCTTCTTCTTTATTACGTTCAATGGTTTTGGTACGCTCTTGTAATTCACTAATTAATTCTTTCGTATGTGAAATCTTTTTTCGATAAGCTTCACGTTTATCACTACGGCGTTCTTTCTTCAAACGCGTTTCTAACCAATCTAATTTATTTTCTAAATTTTTAATTTCTTCTTTAATATCCTCAATATCTACTAATTCTTTAATATCTGTTTTCTTAGGTCGTGTCACTGCATATTCAATGACACCTAAAAACATTCCTAAAAAGAATTTAGTCACGACAACAGGTTTACTCATTACTTGTTGTTTTTTCTTTTCTTCCTCTTCCTGTCTACGTCTTTTTAAATGAAGAAAAATCAAAAGTTCTTCCCATTTTCTTTTTATCCAATCTATAAATCCCTTCATATTCGTATTCACCTACCCTACCATTATAGCATAAAATTCAAAAAGAAATGATTTTATTAGTAGAAAAAGAAAAAAAGATTCCCATTATTATGATTGATGATGCGCATAATTTATCAAAGGAAATTCTTTTAAATTTAAAAGTGTTATATGAATTTGAAATGGATAGTAAAGATTATGTGACATTACTATTAGTTGGTAAGAAAGAATTAAAGATGGAATTATCAAAAGGTATGTATGATTATTTAAAACAAAGAATATTAGTGAATTATAAATTAGAAGGATTAAACAGACAAGATATAAAAGAATACGTTAAAACTAGATTACAACTTGCGAATGTAAATCACGATTTATTTAGTGAGGACGCATTAAACGCGTTATATTCGTGTAGTCATTCCTCATTTAGAAGATTAAACACATTAATTTTAAATTGTTTGTTATTAGGTTATCAAAAGAAAAAAGAAACAATAGATTCTGAAATTGTTAGAGTCGCGAAAGGAGAGATTGATTTAGAATGAAAAGTTACCATGAAAAAGTGATAGATGAAATTATAGAAATGATAAAGAATAATTTACTTCTTTTATATAATTATCAAGATGATACATTAATTACCATTCGAGAATATTGTTTAAAACATAATTATGATAAATATAAACCATTGAGAACTCTTGATTTAATTTGGTTTACGGATGAAGCCTTATCTGAACTTATTAATACCGACTTTTTATATGATTTAAGGAATATAGTTTAATGTCTATATCCCTTTTATTTTGATACTTTAATGTGACGAAACCTATGTTAAATTAATTTGCTTATCTATAGTTAATGTCTGATTAGCTATTTGTTATCACTTCTATTGATCATCTCTACGTGGTCATCATAAAACATCTTATCTGGTTTAGCACGAAAAATAGCCGCAATTTTTATTGCCATATCATAAGATAAACGACGTCGACCAGTTTCTATTTGACAATAGAATGGTTTACTAATGTTTAATTTTTCTGCCATATCTCCCGTGGTATAGTGGCGTTTTAAACGCATATTCCTTAACTTTAAATACATACTACCGCTTCCTTTACTGCTAAATGTTTTATTATATACATTATAACACATAGTACACGCGTAGTGTACTGTTTTTGCTTATTTTTTATGAGAAAATATTGGTAATAAGGGAATTGGAAATATTTACCAATAGTTGATAGGTGATGTTATGGTAACATATAAAGAAGCACGGATGGAATATGATGTTTTTAGAAAAAATTTGAAATATTATCGTCATAAATTACAAATGACACAAGAAATGTTAGCGGAAAGAAGTGATCTTAGTACTTCTTATATTAAACAAATTGAATCGGGTAAAGAATTTAAAAATATTTCCTTAACCACCCTATTAAAAATTTCCAAAGCGTTAGAAATTCCTATTCAACAATTATTCGAAAAATAAAAGAAGTGACTTCCACTTCTTTTATGATGTAATTTTTTCTGTACAAGTTAAACTAGTAAGTCCGCCTAGTTTCCCACCATTCATTACTTTTGTATCCGCGTGATAAGTAATTTGAATAGCATTTGTTTTTAAATCCATATTTTTACCTGTTTCTACGTTTTTAATAGGTCCTTTTAAAAGACCATTGTTAACCAATACTTCTAATGTAACACAGAAATTAGTATCTGTTTTATATTTTTGTAAATTCACGTTGCTGTCTAAATATAATTCAGCAGCATTCACTAAAGTTTCCGTAGAGGCACTATTCATATTACCTCTTGACTTACTAAATTGATTTAATATAGATGGAAAAGCAATCAAACTAATTAATGCGATAATAACAATAACAGCTAATAGTTCAATTAAAGTAAATCCTCTTTTCATATCTCTCACCTATTATCATTATAAAGCATAAAAAGATTGTTTGTAAAGAAAAAGAAGAAAAATTCTTCTTATAACTCTACATTATGATAAACATGTTGTACATCTTCAATGTCTTCTAACATGGTAATTAATTTTTTAAATGTATCTAAATCTTCTCCTGATAAAGTAATTTTTTCTTTTGGAATCATAGCAATTTCATCCATATCAAATTCTACATTTGGTATTGCTTTCGTAATGGCATTTTTAATTTCAAATAAATCTTTTGGGTCACCATAAACAACTGTTAATCCATTATTTTCTTCAATATCGTCAATATTAAGATCCGCTTCAATTAATTGTTCTAAAGTTTCGTCTGCACTTAATCCTTTAAACCCAACAATACAAAGATGGTCATATTGATAGGCAACACTTCCAATGGCACCCATTTTTACATGACATTTATTAACTGCCGCTCTAATACTACTGACACTACGATTTACATTATCTGTTAAACAATCTACAATCACAGTAGATCCTGCTGGTCCAAATAATTCGTAACGAGCTTGGCTATAACTTTCATCTACTCCACTATTTACTTTATCAATGGCACGTTTAATAATATCACTTGGCACTTGTTCTTTTTTTGCACGTTCAACTAAACGTTTTAAACTCGCATTACTTTCTAATTCTACACCACCCGTTTTAGCAGCTTGATAGATTTCACGAGCATACATTGAATATAATTTTGATTTTGCCGCACCTGTTTTTTGAATGCTGGCCTTTCTAACTTCATAAGCTCTTCCCATAATATCTTCCTTTCTCTCTCATTGGCAAACTTATTTTATCTTATTTTATAAGGTTTGACAACCTTTTTTCTCCATTCTTTGTTGGATTTCCATTAGTAATGGGCTATTCTCTGGATGACTGTGATGCATCTTCGTTTCAATATAGCCACCTGTCATTAAAAAGTTGGTAAAGTCTAAAGACAAGTGATGGGTTAATTTTTCTAAACATTGAAGATGATGAATCAATTCTTCTGTCATCTTTAATTGTTCTTTGTGTTGTTTGACTTCTTCACGAACGGTCATTGGTTCTCTTTGTTGATTCGCATAAAAACGTACTGGTAAAAAGGTCGCAATTTTCATTCGATTCATTTTCCAATCTTCTATAATTGAAATAAATAATTCCATAGTGAAGATAAAGATACTTTCTTCTTTAGAAAAAGCGTCTGAAGTGGTAAGTTGTGATTGAATTTGATGCTCCATCTCTTGTTTAAACGTATCGTTTTTAGATTCTAAAGATTCCAGTTCACTAGGATACACGTAGCACACTCCTTCTTTAGAAGAATAGCCAAAAGAAATGAGTGGTAAGTGATAGTGTTCTTGATCTCTTTGTAACGTGATACGACAAGCATAAGGGGCTTCGACGGACATCGATTGTTTGGTAATTTGATAATAAATACTTGCCCCATTTAAACTTTTTAACTCTGAGATCCAATCTTGTTTATCGACACAAAAATCGGTTTCTAGAAAATGAATTCGTGTTTCTAAATAGCTTTCTGGATATAAAAAGTCATAATAAGAGGCACTGTTAAAAGCTAAAGCAAGAATTTTCTTTAAATATTGTTGTTTTGATATTTCCGTAGGAATAGGATAATTTTCTATCATTTTATGTGTATATTCTTCTAGTAAACGAAAGAACAAGGTAGTATCATTTACATTTAGATAAGGTACCAAGGTATCCGAATTCGTTTGTTCTGTTAAATTACTATCATAATGTACAGAATAAATGATAGAAGGATTTTGCTTGTTTGTTGTCGCAATCGACACTTCCCCATCATACACTTCTGGGAGAACTTGATGTAAAAACAAATCCTTAATCATTTTGTGGTTTTCCTACACTTTTATTAATCGCATCACGCGCAGCTTCTTGTTCCGCTTCTTTTTTACTATGAGCCGTCCCTGTTCCATAAATAACATGATCAATTTTAACAACTACCGTAAATTCTTTTTTGTGTGCAGGACCTGATTCACTAACCAATTCATATTCTAAACTTTTCTTATCCGTTTGAACCAATTCTTGTAACTTCGATTTATAGTCATCAAAAAAGTTTAGACTATCACTTTTCATAACTGGAATAATGTGTTGATCCATGAATTTCTTTACAAAATCCAAGCCTTGATCTAAATACATAGCCCCTAACATCGATTCAAAAATATCCGCAACAATAGCCTTACGATATTTTCCTCCACTTTCCTCTTCTCCATGACCAAGTCGTAAATATTCATTATAACCTAATAAGCGTGAATACTCATACAAAGCATTCTCACAAACATAATGAGAACGAAGTTTTGTCATAACACCTTCTACTTCGTTGGTATTTTTATATAAATATTCACTCATAATAAGTTCTAATACCGCATCTCCTAAATACTCTAAGCGCTCATAACTTTCTACACGATGCTCATTCGCATAAGAAGTATGGGTTAAAGCCGTCTCGTAAATTTCAGGGTGTTTGGTTTCAATCCCTAACTTTTTTAACAACTCCATATTTTCACCTCTTTTTTTCTTGTCTTGTACGTGAACTTTACCTTTTACTAACGACCCTTATATTGTATCATATTTTTGATCATTTTTAAGTTTTAATTTACTTTAATTCTATATTTTAGTATAATAATAATGTGATTGGTATGAAAAAGATATTAATTTGGCTCATAAAAAAGTACCAAAAAACGCCTGGTGTTTGGCACAGTATGTGTCGATTTACACCCACTTGTTCAAATTATGCGATCGAAGCTTTAGAAGTTCATGGACTGTTTAAAGGAAGTCTTTTAAGTATTTGGCGTATTTTGAGGTGCAACCCATGGGGTGGTAAAGGCTTTGATCCCGTACCGAAAAAAGGAGAATGGAAATGAAAAAAATCTTATTATGTGTTTGTATTGGAATATTGGCATTATGTACATCTGGTTGTTTAAAAAGAGATAATTTAGAAGATATTACTATTTATACAACGGTTTATCCTTTTGAATATATAACCAATCAGTTATATGGAGAACACAGTACCATTAAAAGTATTTATCCGGATGGTTCCAATCCCAATACTTATAAATTAACAGATAAACAGATTAAAGATTACAGTAAATCCAGTCTTTTTATCTTTAATGGTCTTAGTAATGAAAAAGAGTATGTTTCACCCATGTTAGAATATAATAAAAACATGAAAATTATCGATTCTACCCTAGCAATGGAATATACCAACAATATTGAGGAACTATGGCTTGATCCATCTAATTTCTTGATGCTTGCACAAAATATCAAAAATGGATTACTAGAATATATTAACAATCATTATTTAAAAACCAGTATTGAAGAAAATTATGAAGCTTTAAAAATTGAAGTTTCTAATCTAGACGCAAAATTTAAACTATTAAGTGAAAGCTCTAATCATCCAGTGATTGTAGTAACTAGTGATGTATTCAAATTTTTAGAGAAATATAATCTTACCGTCATTTCTTTAGAAGAAAATGAAAACTTAACGGATAAAACGATTTACGATGTAACTGAAATGATTGAAAATGGAGAAATTAATTATATTTTCACCATTCAAAATGAAGAAGTTAACAAAACTGTTCAAAATATTCAAGAAGAAACGGGTGTAGAACTCTTAACCATTCATAACTTATCGAATATTACCGAAGAAGAACGTTCTGCAAAACAAGACTATATTTCAATTATGAATGAGAATATTGAACAATTAAAAAATGAATTATATGACTAAATATTGACTTATTACTTATTTTGTGATAAAGTTAAATGGCGTGGAATTTTTAATTCATAACAAATACATAAAGGAGGATTTTTATGGCAAAGAAAGTAACGACTAGAAAAGGTCTATCTGGTAATAATCGTTCACATGCATTAAATGCGACTAAGAAAACGCAAAAAATAAACTTACAAAAAGTAAAATTAGATAATGGTAAATCTGTTAGAATTAGTACCAGAGAATTAAGAACATTAAAAAAACAAGCAGCTGCTTAAAAGATATGATTTCATATCTTTTTTTGTGCATAAAAAAAGGAAATCCCATACCGTAGTACTAGAATTCCCTTCAAAAGGCATATGATATCTTCCTTTCTGATTATTATGTAGGAGTGTTTATATATATTTCATTTTGTTTTATTTACTTCTTGTTGTACAAATAATTTATTCTCTTATCACCTTTCCTTTCTACAATTACAGTATACTTTAGACATGTGATAATTTCATGAAAAAAATATGAAAAGTTTTACAAAAAAATAAAACATGTGTAAAATGCTTTATTTTTGTACAAAATTATTTAGTATCTTCTTTTACAGAGTTATATAAGTCCATGAATTCTTCATCTTTAGTTAATTCTATTAATTTATTCTTTACAGCTTCCAAATCTTTTTCACTCTTGCAGATATCATCCAAAACCGAAAGATCATCCGTACATAATAATAGAAGTGATTTTTCAAATTTACTTAAAGGTTCGTTGTTCTCATACATCTTTTTCACTTTTTCAAGGTTTACATGGTAAATAGTTATATCATCCGTCTCAATATATTTCATGTCATCACTCCATTTCATAAATTTAATAATAATGCGATCATTATAATATTCATTTTCAAATCAATCATATTGTCTTTAATGGATACCGTAAAATCCTCTCTTCTTCCAGTCTGACCTATTCAATTCATTTCATAATCACTGTCTTTGAACTTAAAATGATTTTTCATTTTCTCCTTTGGGAGAGAAGTAACTCCTGAGATGATTTCAGCTAAATCATCATAGCAAGTAATTCTTTAAAAACTAATGAATTAACGGGCGATACCACCTTCCCTTGCGCGAACAATTTGTTCGATCGTTCATTCTTTTTTGACATCATTCACCTCCTTTCGAAATCACTATAACACACCAGAAATCAAGGGTCAAATGACAGTTTTAAGCATTCTGTAAAACTATTTTTACAGATTTCTAAAATCTGTCTAGACAAAAATAAAAAATTGGTAAAATCATTCTTACCAATTTTTTAAATCTGACATATTTTAACTTTTTTTAATTTTTTTCAATTTATGCTTAAAACATTTATTTTTTAGGTTCTATTAAAGAAAGGGAAACTTTCTTTTTATCTTTAAAAATTTCATCCACGTAACAATCGACAATATCTCCTACACTGACCACTTCTTTGGGATGTTTAATATATTGATCGGTCATTTTCGAAATGTGTACTAAACCATCATTTTTTAAACCAATATCAATAAACGCACCAAAATCAACCACATTACGAACCGTTCCTTGTAGTTTCATTCCTACTTTTAAATCATCTAGTGTTAAAATGTCACTTTTTAATAATGGTTTTGGCATATCATCACGAGGATCTCGATTTGGTTTTAAAAGAGATTCTATGATATCTTCTAACGTATAAGAATCGGTACCTAGTTTTTTTGCCATTTCTTGAACATTTACTTGGTGTAACTGGTGATTAAAGGTTGGAGTTCCAATTTCGTCTAGTTGTAATCCTAACTCTTTCAGTAATTGTTTGGTTGTTTCATAGCTTTCTGGGTGAATCGCTGTTCGGTCTAAAACATTAGTCGCATCAGGAATACGTAAAAAACCAATGGCTTGCGTAAATACTTTATCACTGACAATTTTTTCTTTTTTAAGTTCCATACGATCTTTTATTTTACCATGGGCATTTCGATAATTTAATAGTTTTTCAATATTCTTCTTGGTTAATCCTGAGACATATTTTAATAAAGAAGCACTCGCAGTATTAACATTAACTCCTACCTGGTTTACGGCTTTACTAACGACAAAATCTAAAGATTCTGTTAGTCGTTTATTGGATACATCGTGTTGGTAGAGACCTACGCCAATACTTTGCGGATCAATTTTAACAAGTTCAGATAGAGGATCTTGTAAACGACGACCAATACTAATCGCACTTCTTTCTTCGACGTGTAAATCAGGAAATTCTTGGATAGCTAATTTAGAGGCAGAATAAACACTAGCTCCAGCTTCATTGACAATAATATATTCTACTTTTCTGGTTTTGCAAGATTGAATGACATCTGCAATAAAGGCTTCACTTTCTCGTGAGGCAGTTCCATTCCCAATGGCAATAATATCAATGTTATACTTTTCAATCAGTTCTAGTACTTTCTTTTTACTTTCTTGATACTGATTCTTTGGTTCATGGGGATAAATAACCGCAATCGTTTCTGGTTTTCCGGTTGGATCCATAACAGCTAATTTACAACCAGTACGATAAGCAGGATCAAATCCTAGTACCACTTTATCTTTCATTGGTGGCTGCATCAATAATTTTTCTAAGTTTTCACCAAAGTTGGTAATAGCGACTTCTTCGGCTTTTTCTGTAGCTTCCGCACGAAGTTCACGTTCGATACTTGGTTTAATTAATCGTTTATAACTATCTTCTATAGCTTCTTTGATATAAGGAACGGTAAAAGAAGTACGTCCACGAATGATTTTTTCTTCTAAAAAGGATAAGATTGGTGTTGTATCTAATTCAATCGATACGGAAAGTACTTTTTCTTTTTCACCACGATTCATCGCTAAAATACGATGTGATTTTACATAACGTAAGGGTTCAGAATAATCATAATACATTTCGTATACTTTTTGTTCATCTTCCGCATTTTTCTTACGTTTGCTTACCAAAGTACCGTGTAAAAAAGTATGTTTACGAATCCATTTACGATAATAGGCATGATCACTAATATATTCTGCCATGATGTATTTTGCGCCCGTAATCGCCTCTTCCATCGTTTTTACTTTATCATTAAGATAAGGTTGAACTAATTGTTCTAAAGAACCGTGATCGGGACAAGCCATCATTTTTTTTGCTAGTGGTTCTAATCCTAAAGCAATCGCTTCGGTTGCTTTTGTTTTCTTTTTTTCTTTATAAGGACGATATAAATCTTCTACTTCTACTAATTTACTAGCTCCTAGAATTTTTTGTTTTAATTCTTCAGTCATTAATCCTTTTTCATCAATCAAACGAATGACATCTTCTTTTCTTTTTAATAAGTTTACTTGATACATATAAACTTCATTAATCTCACGAATTTGTTCTTCGTTTAAATTACCAGTTGCTTCTTTACGGTAACGTGAAATAAAGGGAATGGTATTCCCTTCTTCTAATAATTGTAACGTACGTTCTACTTGTTGAACACGAACACTCAATTGTTTACTAATTTCTAAAATAATATCTTGATTCATTTTAACCTCACTCATTCTCTATATATCAATTATATCATATTCCCTAATATTTTCGACGGATTTTACGGTCATTAGACAGTCCGTTCTGGATAATATCATGACCAAATCGTTCTTTTAAAGAATCAATGGTAACGTCTAACTGTTTAGATTCATTTCTTTCTTGTAAGTCTTCAAATAAGGAAACTTGATGGGCACTTTGTTCCACTAAGTGATCCAAACGAACTCCAACTAATCGAATGGCTTCTCCGTGATACATTTCTTGTAACAATTGAAAAGCTGTTTTACGGATTTCCGAAGTAAGATCGGTCGCATTCTTTAATTTTACTTGATGAGAGAACGTGCGAAAGAAATTATCTTTTAAAGTGACTCCAACTACATAAGCATATTTTTTCTCTTTACGGAGGGCAATACTTACATTTTCGGCAATTTGACTAACCAATCGTTTTAATTCTTCGATATTTTGAACATCTTTAGACAACGTAGTCGAGTTACTAATTCCTTTGGGCGCACTAGCCTCACTTTTCACAGGTCTATCATCCCGACCATTGGCCGCATCAATCATATGTGAGGCTTGATTTTTAAAGTATTTATAAAGCTCATTAACATCTTGATGAGCAAGATCGCCAATGGTCATAATACCCATGTCTCTTAATTTCTGACTTGTTTTTTTACCAATTCCAAATAATTTACCAATGGGCAAAGGCCACATTTTCTCTTCAATTTCATGAGGATATAACGTATGAATTTTATACGGTTTGGTAAAATCAGAAGCCATTTTGGCACATAGCTTACATTCGGCAATCCCAATATTCACAGTAAATTTTAAAGTGTCCAAGATTTCTTTTTGGATCTTTTGGGCAAACTTATAAGGATCTCCATATAGGTGTTGAACATGAGTATAATCAAGATAACATTCATCAATGGATACAATTTCAATGTCAGGGGTATATTTACTAAGTAACTCAAACAAAGAATGAGACATGCTTTGATACCACTGATAGTTTGGTGGATATACTTTGAGGGAAGGACATTTTTTTCTGGCACTATACAAAGTTTCAGCAGTAACAACACCCATGCGCTTGGCAGGCATCGATTTTGCTAGAACAATTCCCCTACGTGCTTTTTCATCCCCACCAATGACCGCATAACTATTTCGAATATCGTATTTACTTCCAGCATTCAGTAAATCGATTGCGGTCCAAGATAAAAAAGCATTATTAACGTCAATATGCATAATGATTCTTCCCATTGTTCTCACCCTTATTTCTATTATAACGAACAAAGTTTCGGATGTAAAGAAAAAGCAATCAAAAAGATTGCTTCTTAAAGGGTTCTGAGGAAAGCTCCTGCATATACACCCCATGTATAAATCATGTAATAAAAATAGCCAAAAGCTGGTAAGAATACGAGTAATAAACCAATGAAAAGAAATGTTTGTTTTATTCGAGTGGACATATTTTATTCTCTCCTAATCGACGAATAGCGGTTCCTAAGCTACGACCAATTTCCATAATAGAATTTATTCCTCGTACTAGATAATTAATCATACTTGCGGTAATCGCGCCACCATAGATTTGTTGTAATTCTTGTGTGTCTAATTTTTTCATTTGAACCTCCTATCGACAAGGCAAAGGTCGAATATAACCGTCTATAACACCAATGATGAAGACAATACCAGCAATTACGGTAGCGGCAATTCCAAAACCAAGTCCAACCGTCGTTAAAGATCCACCTTCAATATTCATCAATTCATTCTTTGTTAATTCCTTCATAAATCACCCTCTTTATTTTTTTAATGGCTTCTTGAAATAAGCTTGTTTTTGGCAATGAAAACTGAACTTCTACTTTATTATTTTCTATACATAGATCTTTTTCAAGTTTTGTTTTTAAATAAACTTCATGATAAACATTTCCATCATTTTGTAAGGTCAAAGCTTCCTTGATTTTGATATAGGCTAAAGGATAGTTTTGACCATTTATTCTTACCTCTTTATGATTTAATTTACCTACCGTCTCTTCTCTACTATAAATTTTTACGTAATATTCTTGATCTTCGAACACAACTATTCCACGATAAAGTAAAACAGGATGAAAGGGATAGAAACATACCATCACGATAAGACAACTACTGATCAGTAAGACCATCATCCACGCTATTAGATAATATGGTGTTTTACGTAATAAGAGGTGCGTCGCGTTTTGATACATCTAAAACGATACTTCCTTGTTTCATTTCAATCACACGATCAAATAAATCTAAGTTATCTTTTCGATGGGAAACAATGATAAAAGTTTTATCTTTGTAATAGCGAAAGATATTTTTTAAAATTCTTCGTTCCATGGAGGTATCTACTTGACTCAAACCTTCATCGATGAAAAGAAAAGCAGTTGGGTGTAATAAATAACGAGCTAAAATAATTCGTTGTTTTTCGCCCCCTGAAAGATTAAACCCATTTTCTTCTAACAACTGATGAATACGTGCAGGATGTCTTTGAATGATTTCTTCCAACTCACAACACGCCATCACTTTTTTTAGATTCTTTTCGTGATAGGAACGAGACATTACAATATTTTGTTTTAAAGTCGTAGTAAAAATCGTTTCGTTTTGTGATAAGTAACTTATATTTCTGGTAATAGAGTGTGAAGTATAATCTTTATAATTTGTGTCATTGTAATAAATAGTTCCAGTATGCGGTTCCACATAATGCATTAATAATTTTAGCAACGTACTTTTTCCACTACCACTATCCCCCATGATCATAATTCTCTCCCCTCGATGAAAGGTTAGATTAATATCTTTCAAAATACACTCCTGATGACGATTCCCATAATTTAATTTTTGAATTTCAATTTTTTGTAAGCTCAATTGGTGATAAATCCCCTCCTCTTCTTCCGGTTCAAATAGTTCTAACAAGCGATGTAAGGAAACATTCGCATCTTGTAAGGAAATATCCATTTCCATCCAATCTTCGATGGGCTGTAAGAAATATGTAAGTAAGGATTGTAAAAATAAAATGGTTCCTATAGAGATTTCCTGTTTCCTAGCGAGAAAGACCGCAAGTGTCATAAAAACAACATACCAAATATCTTTTACGTTTTGTTGTAAAAAGTTTTTCCAAACGAGAACTTTCTCAAAATGAAATTGTCTAGTCACATAAGATACGATTTGTCTTTCGTTTCTTTTTTCTTGAACACTTTCTAAATGTAGACCTTTTATACTCTCCATGCCTAAAATCGTTTCAGTTAACGTTGTTTGTAACTGACTTTCTACTTTTTTATTTTTCCATATTTGTTGTTTGATTACTTTGCTAAACGTAAAAGAAAGGGTTCCATAAATAGCTAAAAATAAGAACAATAAAATCGCAAACTTCATTTGGATGACAAGCAGGATACAAAAAGAAGAAACGAAAAGTAAAAAGTCTACAAATAAAACAATGATTCCCTGTGTGATTAGATTTTTTAATTTCATCGCATCGTTGATTCGCTCTAACATATCACCGGTCGTTTTGGTTCGATAGATCGGATAAGGAAGATGAACGACGTGTTTTATCGTGTGTAACAAAAGTCGTAAATCAATTTTTTGATTTACATATAACAAAAGTTGATTGCGACAAAAGGTTGTTACATTCTTTAAAAGATATAATCCACCAAAACAAATCGAAACCCAAAGAATCGTATCTTGCGATACTTGTTTTGACAGAAATTCCAACATCACTTTCATAAAAAAGGATATTCCAATTGAAAACAAAGTAATAAAGATAGAAAACAAGAGAATATGCCCAAACAAAGTTTTTTCAGAAAGGATACAATGCACAAAAAATTCTCGAAAAGATGTTTCTTTGTGAAATTCAATGTTTTCAATGGGATACATCATCAATAATGTGCCGGTCCACATTTCTTTAAACACTGAAAACGATATTTTTTTGATTTTTGACTCTGCGGGATCAGCAATGATGAGTTCTTGTTTACGAAAGTTTATTTTATAAATTACGATATAATGTCCCAATGTTTGTTTTAAAACATGAGCAATGCAAGGTAAAATTATATCTTCCGATTGAAGTTTAGAAAGATCAGTCGTACACTTGACGCCTTTCGCTTGAAAACCAATCTTTCGACTTGCTTCTAGTAAGTGATAAGCAGAAGTTCCTTTTTGGGTGGTATGAGTCAGCTTTAAAAGTTCACTTTTACTATAATGTCCTTGGTAATATTCAATCATCATTGATAAGCAACAAACACCACATTCTTTAAAATCTTCTTGCTTCACAAACGGATAACGATAAAACACTCCTTTTTCACCCCCTCATTAGTTATATACTACAAAAGGTAGGCGATTTCCTTTTTTTTGAGCAAAAAAAAAGAAAAAAATTATTTCTTTTGATAAATACGAATCTTTTTATCCCCATATTTCTTTTCACGAAGGACTTCATAAGAACTGGTAAAAGATTCCGTTTCGTACTCACAAATAATCATTCCTTGATCTTTTAAAAGATCATATTTTTCAATCATTTGTAATGACTCTTGAATGAAATAATCGTCATAAGGTGGATCTAAAAAGATGAGATCAAACTGTACTTTTTGTTCGTGAAAAAGAATGAGTGCCTGTTTAAAATCTTGATGGAGTAAAATAATCGGTTCTTCCACCTGTAACTTTTCTTGGTTCTGCTTTAGGGTTTGAATGACTTTTCTATTTTTATCGACAAAGTAACATTTACTTGCCCCTTGGCTTAAAGCTTCAAAACCTAAAGAACCACTTCCAGCAAAAAGATCCAAACAAATAGATCCCTTTACTTTGGTTTGAATCATCGCAAACAGAGATTCTTTCACACGATCCATGGTTGGTCTTGTTCCTTCTATTTGAAATCCAGATAAACTTCTTCCTTTATATTTTCCACTAATAATACGCATTTTAAAACTCCTTGTATAAAATTAAAAAATCGGTTCATAATAGGAATGTGGTAATAACCACAGTATTCTCATATTTACTCCCCTTATAAAATCCTCATCACGAGGATTTTTATATACCTATTTTATCATATTATTTAAAAGAAGACATCATTGTTTGTAAAATTTCAAAGGTTTCTAGCATCCGATTGATTTTATCACTTGGACGTAAGTGATAACGTTCTTTTGCTTTTTCTTCGAATTCTTTAAAACGTGAGGGATCACGATTTAATATTTTATACCAATAGGAGTTTTCTCGAATATATCGTTGATAGTGAGGATTATTTTTTATTTTAAATTGTAAGTCTAAAACCATTAGTCTTCAAAATGTTTATACAATGGACGAGGTTTATATTCTTCTTTGGGTTGATTATTGGTTCCAAAATCTTGTAAGACACCTAATACCCTTTGAAGACTATTGACCCCATTTTGAACACTATCAAGATCGAGATTCTTTACAAAATTCATAATTTCACCTAGGGAGGCAATGTTCAATGTACTTGTGGTACCGGTAGAATTGGTAGACGGTTCTGTGGAAGATGGTTCTGGTAAATATTCTTTCCAAACTTCTTCTTTTTCCCCATACATGTCATAAATTTCATAAAATTTTTGCCATGTCATTTCACCACTTTTAACAAACTTTACTAAATGAGGATGAACTTTTACAAAAGCTTTAAACTTTTCTTTTGTTTCCATGATAACCACCTACTTCATTATATGAAGCAAAGTCAAAAAGTAGACAAAAAAAAGAAGAATTATTCTTCATTCTCCTTAATGTGAATTAAATTTTTCGCTACTTCTTCTAACGCACGACCAATATTCTTTTTAGAAGTATATTCTTCTTCTTTTAATTGATAATGTTTGGTCACATCCATTTCTTTGGCGCGTTTGGCAACGATATTTACAAGTAAATATTTCGAACCTACTTGTGTGAGTAATTTATCTATTGATGGATAGATCATGTTATCCCTCCTCCATATTATCATATACCTAAATCAAAAAGTTGGCAAGTTCTTCACTTTTTTTTGACATTATTTTACAACATTAAAAGAGTTAATCGGTAATCGTATCTAAGATAAGGGGTTCTTCATCCATAAAATGTTCGCCAAATGTAAAACAGTCTAAGAATTCATTGATGTTAATATCTTTCTTTCCTACATATACTTTGGCAAGTTCTTCATCGGCAATGACAAACTCTCCTATTTTCTTTTCGATTTTAATACCAACACTAGGATCAATCGTATCTTCTTTGGTATATCTTCCCGCTCCTAACTGTCTCGCAAGTTCCCCTAGTTTTTCGGTATCTATTTTGGTAATCACACCATTTTGTTTCGATTTAATAGAGACTACATTTGTTGAAACCGTTAGTTCATTTAAAGAACCGTGTTGAGCATGAATCCATTCTTTAAATTTTTCGTAAGCTTTTCCAGACGTCAATACTTTTTGGACTTCACGAATGGCTTCTTGTTCACTAATATTTTTTCCTAATTTCACCATTTGAATCGCAAAAGTAATGGCTAATCCTGTAATATCCGCTGGTCCTTTTCCTTGTAATACATCCATACTTTCTTGAACTTCTAGAGCATTTCCAATCGCTGATCCTAATGGTTGATTCATATTGGTTAAAATACATACGGTTTCTTTTTGGTGCATCTTACCGATATGAACCATGAGATGGGCTAACGCTTTAGCATCCTCTAACGTTTTCATTAAAGCGCCATTTCCAACTTTAACATCAATAACCAATTTGTCCGCACCACTCGCTAGTTTTTTACTCATAATACTAGCCGCAATCAGAGGAATCGATTCTACTGTACCGGTTACATCTCTTAAGGCATACATCATTTTATCGGCTTGGACTAAATCTTTTGATCCACTAATCACGGCAATATGAATATCTGAGACTTGTTTGGTAAATTGGTGAAGCGTTAATGAGGTTTTAAAACCAGGAATAGACTCTAATTTATCAATCGTTCCTCCGGTAAAACCTAATCCTCGACCACTCATTTTGGCCACATTCACACCAGTTGCGGCAACAATTGGAGCAAGAATTAACGTTGTTTTATCTCCTACTCCACCAGTAGAATGTTTATCTACTTTAATTCCAGGAATCATGCGTAAATCTATTTTATGACCGCTGTTTAACATCGCCGTCGTTAAATCTACCGTTTCTTGTTCCGTCATTCCATTTAAGGTAATGGCCATTAAAAGAGCACTCATTTGATAATCTGGTATTTTGTGATCGACGTAATCGTTGATTACAAATGTAATTTCTTCAGAAGTAAGAACTTGTTTCTTTCTTTTTTTATTAATAATATCTACTATATTCATGTTAGATCCCCTCTATTCTTTCTTTAGTATATCATGGAATAACCAAAAAGAATAGCTCTAAGGCTATTCTATAAATTAAT
>ERZ1643251.2315-NODE-2315-length-19598-cov-25.236351_pt1 | contig 19598 bp, 27 predicted proteins | sample MGYA00579261_ERZ1643251 | MGnify/ENA primary metagenome ERZ1643251 (study PRJEB29033, sample SAMEA4952267) | chicken gut metagenome | biome: Broiler Chicken; feature: Gastrointestinal Tract; material: Caecum | place: Ireland | collected 2018 | study: Broiler... | reverse complement strand
GCAGGTCGTTGTCGATCGTACAGACTTCCGTTTCCTCTGCGTATACATCTGCCTGCGCCAATGCTTCTTCTAAATCCATTTTTTCACCTTCTCTCCTGTCTTATCTTGATTTCGTTCGTTGTTATCCGATAATTTTCTCTCTGTCCGACAACTCGCACTCCGAAGTTATCCCAAGTAAGTGCTTCTTTCGGTATCTCGCTTTTTCCTTCTATCACCGGTCGTGGATACTCCTTTCCCAGACAGGAAAATACAGCCGCCATCCGGCATCCTGCCCATTCCTCGGATACACTAAACTCCGCCCGCAAATAACCTTGCGTGCCAACTACAATTCCGGTAAAATCGCAGTCCGGGTCCTTGGTTATTTTCTGTCCGGTTATGATAAATTTTAAAGTTCTCATCTCGTCCTCCTATCATCCAGGGAAATAGGTTACACTAAACGGAAACCATGACCCGGCATCCACGGTAATATAGTTATTAAAATTATCTCTTGCCCTAGCTACATTGACATTTCCATCTCTCGTCACTTCCAAGTACCAGATACTTCTTGAGCTTCCCTGACATAATTGTGGAACAGACACTGCGGGAATCAACTCGTCCGGCAGTGTAAAAATCGTGATAGGAGTCTGCCCGACAAACACTGACTTTGTAGGCTTTACCGCTCCCACTATTTCAACCTGGCCATTTTTTACCCGATACCTTGGGCGCCAACCGTCTGTGTATGCCTCAAACCCGCCAGAAATATCCGGATAAATCCATCCGGTATCCTCATTTGTACTGCACAGATTAAGCCGCTTCCTTACTTCCGTTACATTGATTCCGTCCAGTTCTACCTCAAATACCGGGCAATCATCAATCAAATCTCCATTCCTAAGGTCTCCTTCCGTATATGCTGGAACAACCGGGTTTGATTCTGCTGGCGTTCCCTGGATGACAACCCATTCATTTTTTTCGATTTCTGTCTCTTCCTCGACAGTATAACGGTTTACAACAAGGTCAATTCGTTTCATCCCCTGCGTTCCATTTTGGATTGTAATCTCATCATAAGTTCCATTATCGATACTGGATATGTTGCCGTGATGGCACATCATCCCGGACTTGACTCTAAGTAAATTGTTTGACGCAAGTTCCGGTTCCAGATGTTCTCCGGTCTGTAAAATACAGCTTAGACTCCCAACAGTGCCTTCGATAAACTGTCGGAACTGCGCCGATGTGACATGAGCATCCGCCCCTCGTCCTGATACTATCTTCATGATTCTTCTCCTTCCAGTTTGTAAGTCTTTGACTCCACTCCGTTTGTAATTGCATAAGTGATGTTTTCAACCGGTTTTGACATATACATCCCGGTCAGATAATCTCTGCCGCCGACAATATCGCCGATATTTACGTCAATTCCAAGGGCGGCTACATCCATCTTAAAGGTCTGCTTATTCATAAGCTCCTGGAGCTTTTCCCGGGATGTTTCTTCCAGTTCGTCTGTTTCTGTGGATGTGTTTTCGTACACTTCTGCAATCTCATCTAATCCGGTATAATACTGCTTCTTTCCAATACTTCCATCCTTTTGTACATACAGATGTAATACGTTCCTGTCCTGCAGTTCTCCTTTTCCGGTAACCACCAAATGGTTGACACCGTCACGCACATCCTGCATGTTATAATTCAGCTGACAGTCTTTGGATAATTCAATTTCAGGAGAATAATCCACAATCGGAACGGCTTCAACAAATACTTTTCCCGGTTCTCCGGCATTCCTGTGGAAATAAATATGCAGCTTATATCCTTTACTTTTCAACATTTTCGTGATTCCGTCCAGTAATGTACAATATCTGTCAAATTGGTAATTCGTGACTATAACTCCGGTGTCTGTATCCGGTACATAAAAAATAGAGTCGGTACTTTCGTCTCGCCCGAAAGCCGGCTCTATCAAATCTTTCATGACTGCGTTCAGTTCTCCCGAAACTTTTTTATAATCCTGTCCAGATGGTGGCTCAATAATCTTTTTGGCCAGACGGCCACGCCAGGAATGACCTTTTAGTTCCACATAGTCCAGTGTGGTGTCTGTCAGCACCTGCCCGATGATACCACCATATTCTGTGTCTGGAATGTACACAAAATAGGAAAAGGTAAGTTCCGGGATCCAGTTTGACCGTGCGATCTGCACTGAAAAATTCCGGTTTCCATTCAGGTCTACCGTTACATTGGCATTTTGAATGGAGCCAAGTTCCTTCCGGTTTGGGTCCGCTAAGATTACCATGCGGCTTCCCTCCTTTCCAGGTAAAGTATCAAATCAAATCCAAAATCTCCGGACCAGTTAATGTTCAGCAGTCCGGAGGGGATTTTCTCAAATATAGAATGTTCTAATCCCCTGTTATGAAATAGGTTCTGTGCTGTTCCATTGCTTAAGTATTTGTAAACTGTATCGCTCTGGCTGTCTATGAGCATATAATCTCCAGCATCCAGCGTTGTAAAAACTTCATATGGATACCCGTTTATCAGTACTCGTGGATTTACGCACGGTCCGTATACAATCATCTGGAACTCACTTGATGTTGGATGCTCGATGTTCCAGCTTACCTGCCCTTTTTGCGAAGGCGCAAAATTGAACGGAAAATTAAACGGAAAGTTCAGTCCGTCAAGTGTCGTTTCCTGACGGACAGAGAACTGCTTTCGCATCTCTCGCACCCATGAAAGCGCAGGTGCGGCAAAAACAAGTTCTACTTGTGCCGACACAAAACTTGTCCATTCGGATTTTTTAGAAGAGGAAATCCGGCATCTTAACCAGGTATCATTTACACAAAGTTTTCCATATACACCTTCTTCTGCATCAACGGCAATCACATGATACAGATTTTCGAGATTTGAAATCAACTCCGAACTTGTTTTCCCAAGCACATCCAGCGTGACTTTCCGTTCATATTCTGTCCCTGTCTCTTCCCAGTCTGCGTCAAACCAATCTGCCTCAATCGCCCGATAAGGGTACTCCAGCAGATTTACTTTCTGCCCTCTTGAATTTTTATAATATGCTATCATATTCGTGGCACCGCTCCTTCCGGTAATGGTTTGTCAATGCGCTCCGTGCCGACATAGATCGGCCGGTTACTCTGCTCTTTTGCAACTCTACGCTGAATGCGCTCAAATCTGTCATAGTCAAACAATTCCGTGTTTCCAGTTTTCTGTTCCGGATTGCTAATTGACTGCACAATCTGGTAAATCTTGCCCTGCTTTGATGTGGCAATACGATTCAGCTGGCTTTCCATTGCGCTCCTCATCTCCACGTTCAGCACAGGCAAATTCAGTTTCGTATCTGCAAATTTCTTTGCCATGGCTCGCAGTTCTGGAGTTAAATCAATTCTGGAAATTTCCTTTTTGATATTTTCAGAAAATCTTTGCCCAATTTGTGTTCCATTTTCTGCTATTTTTTCACTCTTAACAGCATGAAGCATTCCTGAAACCATTCCAACTCCAGCTTTATTCAATTCTTTCTGTTTAGAATAAATTCCTGCGCAAACTCCAAGTGGCATCCATATTCCTACTTCATCTCGAAAACTTCCGGAAGGAGAATGAGTTTTGGATTCTTTTCTGGTTGCTCCTAATACATGTTCTGCGATCCATGCTCCTGCACTATAGAGCGCCCCTCCCATAGCCTCAATACCTGATATAATTCCATCAGCAAAATCAGAACCAGTCGATCTAAACTTAGATTTTTGACTACTAGCTCCACTGTTTGCTGCTTGTCCTCCGCTTTTACCTGCTGAATTAAGATTTTTTATGCGCGATTTATATCCAGCTTCTGCACTTCTGGCGTTGTTTTCTGCTGCTTTCTTGGATGCACTTTTCTTCAAATTCATTCCGGTTGCAAAATTGCTTCCTCCGGACTGCCCATCCTTTTTCATGCTTCCAAGCTTGCTTTTATATCCAGATTCCGCACTACTGGCGTGTGCCGATCCGGCACTTTTGGAGGATCCTTTTTTATTGTTTAAACCATTTGCAAAATTACTTCCTCCGGACTGTCCGGTTTTATTAAATGTATTTAACCATCCTAAAAATCCAGAATTTGCGCTTTTGGCATTGCTTGATCCGGCCTGTTTAGATGCGCCTGTCTTACTGTTTATTCCATCAATTCCGGCTTGCATAAGTAATTTGCAGGCTTCGACAGCACTTATTTTACCGGAAGAAATGCCTGATGCAAGAGCTTGTGGAATCTCAAAGCCTTGCTGCTGCATTTTTGTAGCCATGCTGTCAAACTTAATCAGAGCTTGCAACTCACTCATGCTTGATGGAACTGCATATTTCCCAGACAGAATACCCTGAGAGACTCCTTTTGGTATGCTTATTCCTGCTTCTGTTGCTTTCGTTTTCAAGCTGTCAAATTTAATTAAGCTTTGCAGCTGATTTACTGAATTTGGAATTTCGTATTGACCTGATAAAATACCTTGAGATACACTTTTGGGAACTTTAATACCTTCTTTTTCTGCCTTCTGGGAAATCTTATCAAAACTTACTAATTTTTCAAGCTGATCCACAGATTTTGGAATCTGGTATTTTCCAGAAATAATTCCGTCAGAAACGCTCTTTGTTACCTCGATCCCATCTTTCTTTGCCTTCTGCGCCAGTTTATCCAAATTAATAAGCTTTGTAAGCTCTTCTCCTGTCTCAGGAGTTGAATATATACCTTTCTTGATTCCCTCTCCAATGGATTTCGGTACCTGCTCTGCCTTGATTCCAGCTTCTTTTGCTAACTTATCTAAGTTCTGCTCAAATGTTGCAAAGGCTTCTTGATTACTGTGAGCTTCTCCTAATTTATCAAGTTCTCCGTTTAATTTATCCAATTCTCCCTGGTATTTATTAACGGAATCTGTAGCTCTTTTATAATTTCCTTCGGCTTTATTCTGCTCCTGTTGCGCCTTTTTCCATGCTTGCTCTTCCTTGCTTCCAGCCACAGCCCCAGAATTAAGATATTCCTCTTTAGCTTTCTGGGTATTTTTTATAGCTTCTGCTTTCCTTTTTTCAGCCTCTGTCTGTTTCTCCGTAGCTTCCGCAAGCTTTATCTCTGTGTCTACTATATCTTCGCTCACACTCTCCATCTGCTTTGCATAAGCCTTTGCAATGGCAAGTTCTTTCTGAGCAGAGATATTCTTTTTGATTGCTTCTGTGGATTTATTTAACTTGTCTTTTTCAGAATCATATGCAAGACCTAAATCAGGTACCAATTCATTCAGCCGCTTTACGATCGTCTCAATCTGCTGCTTCTGTCCGGTGGATTTCTTCTCAACACTCATAAGACTTTTCAGTTTCTGCTCCAGAAATTCCGCCTGTACACCTTCTGCGGCCGCAGACTTAATCGCTTCTTCTCTCTTTTTCCGGTTGTTTTCCAGTTCTGCTGTATGTTTCTTCTGTGCTTCTGCGGACTTTTCCAGTTCTGCCGCGAACTTGGTCTCCGCAGATGTGCTGTGCTCTTGGGATAACGCATATGCAGCAAGTCCCGCCGTTAAAGCCCCGATTGCAATCACGGCCAGACCGACCGGTCCGCCAGCCAACGTACAAGCTTTATTGAATAGCCCTGTTGCCGCTGTTGCTGCAGATACTTTGCCAGTAAGGACTCCCATTACTGTCTGCAACCCTGTCAAACCACCCTGTTGTGCTACCAGGGTGATCGCGTTTGCCTTTTCCATGGCCTGCAAACCTTGGTATGCTGTTGTAAGAGTTTTCACGCCTGCGGAAGCCTGCTGGAATACCTTATAAGCACCCATGGCTCCAAAATATGCTGTGGTCAGCGGAATCAAGGTATCAAGATTTTCTGCCAGTGTGCCTGTTGCCACCCCTAATGTCTCAATCCCGCCTTTTGCTACAGTTCCCGCAATCTTTCCAAGGTTCTGCACGGTATTTACTGCTTCTTCCGGTACGATTTCTTCAATCTTGTTATTTTTAACCGCCTTTGTAAGCTTATTAAGTTCTGTCGTTCCGGATCTGACTGCTTTTTTCAGTGGCCCTTCGATGTTTTCAAAGATTTCAATTCCCAGAGATTCTACAGACCCGCCAAACTCTTCGACCGCTCCAGACAGGTTGTCCTGCATGGTCTTTGCCATATCCTTTGCAGATCCATCGCAGTTCTTGTATTCATCTGTAAGTTTCCGCACCTCTCCGGATCCACGATCCATAAGCGCCATCATTCCGGAAAGGGATTCCTGGCCAAACAAAGTAACAAGAGCTTGATTTTTCTGTTCATCCGTCAGACCGGACATCTTGGTCTCTAACATCTCTGTTATGTCGGTAAGAGATTTCATTTTTCCGTTAGAATCGTAAAAGGACAACCCTAACGAATCCATAGTTTCCTGCATTGCCTTTGTAGGTTTCGCAATCCTGGATAAAGCACCTCTTAATGTTGTACCTGCCTGAGAACCTTTGATTCCGGCATCGGCCATGATTCCGATTGCTGCGGCCGTCTCTTCAAATTCGATTCCCATTGTTTTTGCAACCGGGGCAACGTATTTCATTGCCTCTCCGGTGTCGACTACCGCTGCATTTGTCGCCGCCGCATTTTTGGCAAGTACATCTGCCACATGCCCGGCAGAACTTGCTTCCAGCCCAAATCCCCGAAGAGTGCTGGCCGCAATATCGGCACTGCTCGCCAGATCTTCTCCGGAAGAGGCCGCTAAATCCAACATTCCAGGCATAGCCGCTATGATCTCGCTCGTGCTAAAGCCGGCAGATGCAAGATTTTCCATACCTTCCGCCGCCTCTGTGGCAGAAAAGGCAGTATCTGCACCTAACTGTTTTGCCTGTTCTTTTAATTTTGCAAACTCTTCTCCTGTCGCCCCGGAAATCGCTTTTACCCTGGACATCTGGGCTTCAAAATCCATTCCGGTCTTGACAGCTTCCGAGAATAATTTCCCGATCCCAATAGCCGCAATGCCTTTTGTCACAGTTCCTTGCAATCTTGATAACCCGGATTCTACCCCAGAACTATCTAAATCTGTTTCAATTACAACTTTTCCGTCGCTCATAATACACCTCTCGTCAAATAGTTAAATGCTCCTAAGCTATTTGACGTCCTGGGTGCATTATCCCTGCATCACCAGGCCTACGCCTGTTCGCTTCTAATTTTCTCCAACACTCCGCTCACATCTCCGCCATTCATTAACGCTTCTTCGATCGCTCTCTGCATCTCAAGTTCTTTCTTAGACACCTTTGTCTCGATTGGAAGAGCGTATAAGTTTTTCATTTTCCTTGCATATTTTCTCTGTTCTTTATTCATCTTAGACAAATCCGCTCCACGCCACCCCATGATCTCACATATCTTGCAATCATCGTGCAGAGCAGAAAAAAGAGACATGAATTTCCACCAATGCATGTAATCTACGTCAAATAGATCGATTCCATAGTCCTGCAAAAATCCAGCATTGATATAATCCATGTCGTTTCCGAATGAGAGTACCGGTTCTTTCGGCTTGTTCCCTTTTTGCTTTTTCCCGCAGGCATAAAACCAAATCAATTTTTCTGTTGCTTCTTCCAGATCATCCGGTATGCGGCCCTTGTAAAATAACTGCATGGCATAAAAATACCTTGCATTCAGTTCCGCATCTTCTGCAGATAATTCGGACTGCCTCTGGATTTCTCTTGCAAAAGCTTCCTGCTCTTCCGTAAGCGGCCCAAATATCATGTTTTCTACCTCGATGATCGTCCGAAAATCTGTCTCAATCTCATAATCCTTTTCGCCGACATTTACAGCTGTCGGCGGCTTTCTCAAAATCATTTTTTATCATCCCCAGTGGCCATTTTCGCAATTTCTTCCACTTTCTCTTCGTGCTCTTTTAACTGTTTTTGTGACAGATTATAGAGCTTCTTCACTGCGCTCGTCCTGTCTGCCAGATTATAGGTTGCGCCGAACATTTTTCGAGCTGTTCCGGGTTCGAAGGTCTCGTCAAAAAACGTATCCATAATTTTGCATTCTGCTTTGATTCCTTCTCCATGAATCATTCCATTCACTGCATTCTTTTCTTCATAATCTACGATGCTATTCCACATATTTTCAAAATTTTCATTAAAATTATCCATTGTATCCGCATCCAGAATACTAAACGGATACTTTTCCTTATTCCAAATAAACACGATTCATTCTCCTTCTTGCGCTTCTAATTTGCTGTCCGCTGTAAATGTTTTTGTCTGTGTGTTAAATTCTCCAAGTACCGGGTCTCCCTTATCCCGCAGTGTTCCTTCTACCTGCCATTCGCCATCATTGTCAGAGAAGGAGCTGATCTCCGCTGCCACATTAAATTTTCTCGCTTTAAATGTATTATCCTTGCTTGCTACAGCATCATCCAGATCCACTCTTATAAATTCTCTTTCGGCATCTGCTCCGGTTTTTCTCTGCTTTCCAATGTCGATAAGGTCTTTAATAGCGGCCTGTGACACGATCTGATCTGCCGTGAAGGAATGTTCTCCTTCATATGATGTAATGGAACTGGTGCTTGACCTGTCAGAGATGTATCTCTTTGTTGTGGTCTGTGCCCCAGGATCTTCATTCAGCTCCTGGAATCCGGTACCCATCAACTCAAAAGCTTCACCTACTTTTAAGTAGGACGCTTCCTGGTATCTCGGCTTTACTGCATTTGTTACTGTTCCTGGCATAATTACTTACCTCCTAAAAATTCTTGATAATAAACTAACTGGCACTGGATCTGGTACTGTGCCTTTGTTTCGTCGGCGTTCATAACGTACCCGTTGGTCAGTGCCTGTATTTTTAATGGTTCTTTGCCTGCATCTAATTCCGGCAGGTTCTTCTTTAAACTGCATTCTTCCAGCCATTCCGAAAAATCTTCATAAAATTCTGCTACATCCATGTTTTCCACTGTGTCGAGTCCAAAGTATTCACGGCTGCAAAAGACAAAATTAAAACGGCGAATTGTATCGCCGTTTAAATATCGTTTCTGTATTGGTGTGTCTGTCACAGATGCCTCGATCATATAGGACTTTGTATTTTCTTCTAGGTACTCCACTCCCACAAGAGCATCAAACTCTTGCAATAGTGGGCATCCGTTCACAAATTCTCGAATACTTCCTATCAAACTCATTCAACTTTTCCTCCTGCCATTTTTGCTACAGATTCCAATATGGCATTCCCATTATCAGCCCAGCATCTTTTATCCCATTCCTTTCCACGCAATCCTTTTCCCTTGTTTTCACGGTATTGTTTCTCTGAATACGGCTGTATATAATCTACAGATTTTTCCTTTTCCTCTGCTGTATTCTTCAATAATCCACTCAAAAAAGGAACGTAAGGATCCATGCATCTTCTCATTTCATGGGTAAAATGTCTCTGCACTGGTCCACCTTTTTGCAATCCTCTTTTTGCTAAGATTCTTTGTGTTGGATCCATTTGCAGTCGAATCTTTTGCGCCATTTTATGCACCCCCAATACGCCAGTGTGGAAGTCCTCCACGCCGATTATCAGAAAAAGACAGTACCTTTCCTGTGTACTGCCTTTTCAAAAACCCTGATTCTTTTTCAAAATTATTTAATAAGCCACGTCCGAACAAGTCTCCGTTATTAATCGTCCAATATTCTTCCGCTTCCTCATCCGTAAGTTTTGCATAGGCATCTGCGTCCATATATTGCTTCCCTTGCGTATCTGCATCTTCCGGAATCCGGATTTGATACAGATCCGCAGATACCAGACCTTTGTCCGTCGTCTGTACTTCTTGCTTTGTGTAAAAGTTCACGCCTGTGATCTGTGTCCGGAAATAGATAGGCCGTGCCGTTTCTTTGTCAACTCCGCGCTTGTTATAGATTGTCAGATCTGCATTTGTAATCATCGGTCTATCCCCCTATACATCAGTCCGGTATGAGCCAGATATTGCCCTGCCGCCTGATAAGCCTTCGCCTCTACCGAATTACCTTTTCCGTCCACGCTGGTCACAAAGCTTGCGCTGTATCCATCGTTGTTCTCGGACTTCTTTTCTCTCCCGGCCTTGTCTCTGGCCTGATCATCTTTATACATCAGATCAGCTACAGCACACGCCGCTAATTTTGCTTCTTCCGGAATATTCGTTTCGTTAATCCGGCCAAACGTGATATATCGGATAAAGATGCTGGAACGGAGCATGGCAGAAGGGAAGGCAGTATCCGGAATCGTACTGCCATGAAATTCTTTTGTATAAAACTCAAAATCTGCATATTCTACCATATTTTATCCTCCTATCGTCTCGTGATGATTCTGGCAATAGGGATTGCCTTATGTGGGAAATATTTTGCAGTTGATTCATTGCTGCTCGCAAGTTCCCATTTTGATCCATTTTCAAGGTCAGTATTTTCTGGGGACAAAATATTTTTATCCTTATAGGAAATACCATAAGGCGCAAAGATTTTTCTCTGGCGAGAATACAGAGTATCCTGTCCTCCATTTTTCGCCGGATCACGGTCCGTTTCATATGGGACTTTTGCCCCGCAGTCCGTCATTTCAATGGCGCCTTCACCTAAGACGTATGTTGTAAACTCTTCCGCTTCCGGAATCAGCACAACATAGTCCCCTTCTTCTGCATCAGTCAGAGTTTCCTGCACTGTAGTCAATGCCACGTCTGTTGCTGAAGACGGTGACGCTGTTGCTTTCAGAGCACCTTCGGTTGTGGAGCTGGCATGGACATAATGCTCTGCCGCCGTATCCACAGGCATAGTATCATCAATAAACACAAGGCGTCCATTTACCATTGCAAGGTTGGTCGGACGCTCAATTCCGTCTGCATCTGTATATTTCAGATATTCCAAGATTTTTAAGTTTTCAAGATCTGTAGCGATCGCAGAATGCATAAATGCAGTCCTGAATTTTGCTTTATTATCTCCCAACGCCTGCTGCATACCATTATTAAGGGTCGTGGCATCAAACTTATAATTTACAATCTCATCTGTAATATCATAAGTGTGTTTATCCACAAAATCTTTGTTTGCCGTTCCTGTTGTCATCGCAAAAACGCCTTTTAATGTGGAAATGATCGTCTCCTGATCAACATCGTCCCAGTATTCACCCACTTGGCTTGCAATCTGGGCGATAAAATCAACTCCTCCAGTTACATCATAGGAAAAGTCTTTTTCTACCCATGCATTCGCACGTCCAACAACGATGCGTCCCTGTGCATATGTAACCGTGGATTCTGCGCTAATATCTGTGGATCCATTATAATTCTGAGCATCTCCTCCGATTCTTCCAAAAATCGGAATCACTGCGTAATTTCCTCCGACCTGATCCGGGAAAATATTTGCAATGTCACTACGGTTCCTTACCGCTGAACTTTTTAAAAGCTCATTTCTGTTAAGATTCGGTGTTTTATCTACATAAGCGCCGAACACTTCTGCGTTAAAATTTTTACTGTCAAATACTCCTGGCATTTTATTCCTCCTACTAAATTAATGTACTGATATCCACTTCTGGATGTTCGTTTGCGTATTTCATTGCTTCTGAGAGTGACATCTTCTTTCCGGTTTTCTGCTTCTTTCCAGTCGGAAGTACAACTGTTGGATTCTTTTTCTTTCCGTCTCCATCTTCTTCATCGAAAAGAAAATCATTTTCTTCTCTGATTTTTTCGATTGCCGCATTTATATCGGCCTCCTGGTTATTGCTCTGCTTTAATGCGTCGACGTCAAGCAATGCAATTGCCGCCTTGGTATTCTTTGCTTTTTTCTTACGCAATGCTGATTCCAAAACATGGTCAAATTTTAAATCGGCAATCTCTTTTTCATAAGACTGTTTCTGTGTTTCGATGTCGGTTTTCAGGGTTGAGATTTTTGTCCTCATATCATCGACATCAATCCCTTCCAGATCTTCCAACTCATTCAGCTTTTCCTGTGCCGTCTGAAGCTGTCCCTCTATGCCTTCTTTTTCTGTCTTAAGCGTCACATACTTCTCAGAGCTCACATACCCACCTGACTCCAGATTTACCAGTTTGATTTTTTTATCTTTGTTTTCTGGATTTTCATTGTAGGTATCAATGATTCCCTTAAATTCTTCGTACTTTTCGCCTAACACTTCTTTTAAAAATTCCATTTTCTTTTCCTTTCCACTGCGCCGTTTTTATATGCGGTGCCTCCGCTGCAGTCACGTTGTTTATATCTCTGTTCGTAAGAGTCGCTTAGTTTAAACGTCGTTGCGGACGCAAAAATAACACCCAGATTCCTCTGCGTGTCTCATGCAGCTTTACCCTGCTGCCGGGAGATATTGGATCACCGCCTTTTTATTCTTCTGCGTGGCATGTATTTGTAAGTTTCTTGTATACATCTTCGTACAGTTCTTGCTTATCTCCATTAAATGTATACTCAGCATAGATTCCGTCTCCACTAACAGCTGTAGAAGCCAAACATTTATAATTTTGGAGTGTTTTACAACTCCATACGATAAATACATCTTTTAAATCAATATGATTTTCTGGCATATTTTTGTTGTACCACTCTACCAATTTCTTTTGGCATACACTTTCAAAATGTTTCATTCCTGTGATAATCAATGTAATTCACTCCTTTACTTTTTTGATTTTCTATTTGCCCATACCGCTTTCTGCGATACGCTCCGGCTGAATCCAACGATGTTTCCATCGCTGTCTCTTGTCGCATGGACTTGAGTCCTGGCCGATTCATACCACCTTCCGGTCTGATAACATAATTCTTTTAATTCTGCCTCCTGCTTTTTCAGCCTTACAGATTCTTTGTTAAATTCATCCCGCAAAACATTTCTGACTTCCTCGCCTGCGTTCTCCATTCCGGAGTTAAGTCCTGCCAAGACACGTTTATATTCTCTGATTTTTCTTTCGCGCGACCTCTGCATCTGGCTGACTTCGTACTCCGTATACTTAACTCCGTTGTACTCCATGCTTTTGGCATCATACTCTCTTAACATGCTTTTGGTATAAGCCGGAGAAGAAATTCCAGGAAAATAAGCATGGAAATTATGACGGCAGTTCCATCCACACAATCCAGGTCCTGTGCCGTATCCAGTGCTTTCGTAAAAAGGAGGATAGTCTTTATCATTTCCTGATATGCAAAATACTCTGCCTTGCCATACTGCATGAGATGGTCTGGCTCCGGCATGTGCTGTTGTCTCTACATAATCACATCCGGCTTCTTTCGCATATTGCAGATTGATTTCTGCTGCCGTCTGATTCACACCAGTAAGAGCTGCTCTCCTAGTTGCTACATCTAACTTGTCCACATGACCTGTCGGATATAATACTTCTGTGCTTATTCTGGCAGCCTTTTTTATTGCATTAGCAACAGCTCTGTTATAATTTAATGCCCCTGTTTGTATCTGCATCATAGCAACGTTGCATGTATCAATAAAAAGAGTTTGTGCTTTGATTGCTGTTGTCATTGTCAAATTGCTCAAGTCTCCAAAAGTTTTTTGGATGTTTGCACTTAAAATCTGCTGCATAGCCTCAGATTGGTTCAGGACTATTGTGTCTTTTCCTGCTGCCCTATAATACACAGATTCATTTTCAATCGTCTTGACTCCTGCTTCTTCAAACATCCGCCTGACTTCCGCTTCCGTGTATCCGGTCACTTGGCTGATGCGCCGGATTACGTCCTCATAGACCATGCCGGCATTTTGCAATATCTCAATCTGGTAACTGCTTGTTTCGGACACGTTTCTCATCCTGGCAATCCTCTTTGCAATGTCAGCCACAACTGACACAGAAAATTCGTCAATGATCGCAAGCAGCTGATCTGAAAATCTGTCTAAGTATTCCGGACTCAACATCTCTTATTCCTCCTGGATCCGGAACCTTGTATCTGCTGCCGGCATCATTTTTAATGCTTCTTCCTCACTGACTCCATACTTCTTTGCAATATACAGTTCTTTCCGAATCATCCCAAGAGATGCATCCTGTTGCATAGATAAGAGCTCCTTCTCTCTATCCACCACGATTGAGTCATCCCACTTATAGCTGACCTCATATTCTGATCCGCCCAGGTTCCCTATCTTTTGCCAGACCCACATAACATAGATCAGATGATCCAAGGCATCCTGGGTAGCATTCTGGATATCTTTTACTGTACTGTAAGACCTCTGTTTACTTGCTTTTATTTCTTCTGCCGTCTTATCTACGTTTTCCGGATTTGATAGCGTTCCGTAAGCAAGCCCACACTTAAATTCAATTTGTCTAAGGATATTATTCATTCCATTAAACAGGCTCTGGTCTCGAATTGTCGGGGCATATGGATGGTATCCATCCTTAGCCTCCGCTTCTATTCCTGCAAAGTCCATCGTCCGAAACAATCTTTCTTTTCCTTTTGGCAGTTCTAATTCGCCTGTAACTTCATCTAGGCGAAACATTCCTTCGTCTGCATCAATAGCAAGTTCAGCGCCTTCATACTCCCAAACAATTCTGCTCCACTGTTCATCAGCATCCTTGATATCAAAGATTGCTCTGTCAAATATCGATATCCCTATCGGAGACGCTGAATCAATGTTGTTTGCAGACGGCATCCTCAAATAGACAAACAATGGGCGATCCACGCCAGCTATCAATGTTTCTGGTTCAAGATCTTCCCATTCATCCAGGGCATTTAATTCCACTTCTCTTCCCAGGCTATCTGATGTATCATCGCTCCGTTTCCGAAACGCTTTATTAAGTATCATTTCTCCCTGATCTGTAAATTCGTGATATTCTATCCTGGTGTACTTATATTTCCCCTGGACAATCTCCTCCGGAAGTACGGCTGCAAGCACTTCATTCCGGCTGTTAAATTTTACAGGGAAGAATCCGTCTGCCTGGACCACATCTACTTCGATGTGCCCATCCGATAAATACGGCTTAAAAGCAATGCCGCCTTTTGCTGCTGCATATTCAATGTTTCGTCTTAAATCTTTGAGAAATGCCTGATATTCTTTGTTCAGGAAATCGTTTCCTGAAATTTCAGACTCAAACTCTATCGTGACCAGTCTTGCAAATTCCTGTGCAACAGATGCGGCTATCCCTGTACTTCTGACATTTTCATTAAGCCAAGGCGCCTTGTTTTCATAGATGTCTGTATATAAGTCTATCCTTCTTGCCATCTTCTCAGATACAACAACATCTTTTTCTATTGCACGTTCTACTATGCTTTTCTTACCAAACATTTGTTTTATGATCCTCCTTATTCTTTCAATCAAATTCTGAAATATCAAGCCGCCTTCCACCTTCTTTCCTTTCGGATCACTGTATAACAAAAATATCTAACTGCATCCATACAATGGTCATGTTGTTTTACTGGAGCATCTTGTCCCCGATCCAGAGCTTTTTCATCCCAAACATAAGAACCGAACTCTTTCCTCGTTTCTTCGCATGAATCGGCAAACAAAATTGCTTTTATATTTAAAAGCATACTCACAAAACGTATTCCATCTAAAACACTGTTTGATGCCTTCTTCACTTTTATATTCCTCTTTTTTAATTCTGCAATAAAGGACGCTGCCGAAGGATCCACAATAACTGCTTCTATACTTTTCTTGTCCACAAATTTCTCCAGATCATCTGCATATTCTGCGTCTGTCTTTTGTGTGCCTTCCTCTCGGCCGGAATAATAATACTCATCCGCACAAATCCATTTGCCATGCATATCTTTTCTCCAGAGTAGAAATACTGTTGCGTTCTGGGTCCCGTAGTCAATACTTACATATGCTTTTTTTGTAAACCCTGGAAGGTCATGAATAATATGCTTCTCTTCATCGAACATATCATATATGATCCCTTCTGCTACAGACCATCTTCCCTTAATATAACGTTTATAGAAAACGCCGGAATACAGAGATCTGTATCTTGCTTTCACTTTCTCAGATAGGCTTAAGTTGTCATCCATTGTAAAATGCAAATATACCAGATGTTTTTCTTCTGCTTTATCAATCCAGTTAAGTTTAAACCAATGGTATGGACCGTCTGGGTTGCAATTAAACCAATATTTTGATCCATCCACAGAACAACGTCCAGTTGCCTGGTTAACAAAGGATTCCGGCATCAATGCGACTTCATCAAAAAAGACCCCAGCCAGAGTGATTCCCTGGATAAGGTCTTGCGATCTCTCGTCCTTTCCGCCAAATATGTAGAAATAATTCTCTATTCCGTTTTTTGATATAACAACAAGGTTGTCAGCACGATGATCTGTGACTTTGTAGCCTCTTCCTCTCAGCATCAGTTTTAGATAGAATAGGACGTTCCTTCGGAAGGAACCGATCGTCTTCCCGCACATAGCAAAGTTTTGATCCTGAAAAGATTCCATGGCCCATATAGCAAAAGACAGGCACATGGAAATTGTCTTTCCTGATCTGATCGCTCCATCTGCTATAATGCCATCGCAGTCATGCACCGGTGATTCCGGGAGCCACCAGGTCAAGATCTTTTTTTGCTTTCTGGAAAATGGTCGAAACTTAAAAAAGGCTTCTACTCGTCTGCCCATACGTTGCTCACCTCGCCTTTTAACGCCTCTAAGAATCCATCATCTTCTATTTCTTGATTATTTCCGGTAAGTTTATCTACCTGCGCATTCAACAGTCTAACCCGTGCCTCCTGCTCGTCCGCCTTTTCGTATCGCTTCATTAACTCTCTTCCAGCAGCCAAGCGGTCCGAAAGTGATGCATCCATATCAAACTGATCTTTTATCTCGCCTCTTAAGACGGAAGAATAAAACTCTAAGACCTCTTTTATATTCGCAATACGCGAATCCTCAATCTGCTTCTGACGTTCTGCTATATATTCAAGAATGTTAGGTTTGCTAAGGTTTTCGCTTCCTATGACTGTTGCCGTTTTATTTGAATATCCTGCTTTTCTTGCCGCCTCAGTGGCGTTTCCGCATATCAGGTATTCATCCGCAAAGGCTTTCTGCTTCGGTGTGAGCTTCATTTACCCACCGTCCTTTATTTCTTCTATTGGACACCATTCTGGCCGATTAACATGAAATCCATATCCAGAAACGCATTGGCCCTCTGGAGCAACTAAGCACTCAACTCCCGAATTAATTCCAAATATTCTTCCGACCGGACAATAATCGCAATACTCTGGAACACAAATTCTTATAATTCCTTTACTCATTCTCTCACCGCCTGCCATATATCATTTAAACAGTTCACAGCCTCTATCTGCGATGCACTCCGCAGTATCTCAAAGTCTCGCTCTTTCCATTCTCCGTGCGTGTTCCGGTAGGTTATTCTCGTACTGAGGATATGTATGGTTATCATGCGATTTTGCTCTGCGCTGTAGAACTGCGTGGAGCCTATCTTTATGACAAGTCCTTTCTGGAGTATTGCTCTTTGCAGTTTTCGCATGATTGCATTCAAGTTCACTTCTTAACCCACCTTTTATTTTTCCCATCCCACCGGAACCCTCTGTCTTTAATCCCTGATCTCAGATCATAGGTCTGCCCGGAAACACTTTTTACATTATCCCAGTTCACGCCAAACACATCACCGTTCTCCGCTCCAGCTTTTAATTTGTATGTAACGTATTGGGTTTGGTTTGTTTTGGCTGTTTTCTCTCTACTATCTGGTGTAGCGTAGACAAATTCCAGACTTCCATTCCCTCGATCCACCGCTTCAAGGATGGTATCTTTATAATAACTCCCGGAATATCCACGTGCTTCCCGGTATACTGTTTCGATTGTTCTGGTTTTTGCGCCTCTGTTGATTACTGAGTTTCCACTCATTCCAGAAGAACTTCCTCTTCCGCCCATCACTTCATCTCCCTATATTTTTCTTGGTATGCCTTAATCTGCACAATGTTCCCATAGCACTCATCTGGTACTTTCCCATAAAAAATAATCGTTGTAGGTTTCAATCTTTCCATCATCTCACGGTATCCGTCAAGGAATAATTCCTTCCGTTTCCTGCTGTTCATGCAGCCGACAGACGATACCGCAACAACTCCGCCTACCGGCTCGCCGTCAAAGCACCATTCAAAAGAATCCTTATCGCTCCATGATATTGTTGGTATCACATCAATACCGTGCATTTGCAGGTATGCGCCTACCCAATGTTTTCTGTAATGATTGTATATCTGCATTGCCTTTGGAAAATCGGTGTATGTGCTGAAATCAGGAGACATGATGCGTGTAAAACCCGAAAGCATATCAATATATCGATCAGGTGCGTTCCACAAACGATTAAATTGATAATCATCTATAAAGAAATGGATCCCCTTGCTCTCTCTGTTTTTACAACTCTTTGCATAATTAAAGGGAATAAAATCACACTCTTTATAACTTGTAGGTTGTATCTCTGGAATCTGATATTGCCCAACTCCATCGAAAATCATTTTCTGTAAATTTTCATAATTTTTCTTTTCTTTATACATAATGCTTGTTCTCCATTTCCTTTCTAAATTTGCGCACAAAAACAGCACCCATCTCTGGATGCTGAAAAAAATAAGGAAGATGTATATGACAAAACATGTCATCACCATTTTAAAGACCCGGGACCCGAAGGTTACCCGGATTCATTCCGTAAGGGGAGGGCGACACTATGGCCGCCCAAGGTAAAAATCCATTAAGGAAGAACTTTATGAAAATATTAGATCATCATTCCATCTGTTCTAGTCTATATTTAACCACTTTTTGACCGAACGTGACCGAACATTTTTCAATTTTCTTCAAAAAATCTCGTGTTCCTCATCCGGCAGCTGTCTTCTGTATATGCTTTCCGGCGTTTCGGGAACACCCGGTTCATCCTGTGCGCCACCTGGATCCATGTCAATCCGTCTATGTAGTACAACCGGAACATAATCCGCAGTTCGCTCTTTTCTATGCTGCCTATGTACTCTTCCACCTGGTTAGTAAGCTCCAGCAGTTCTGCTTCTTTCTCCTCCAGCATAGCTTTCCTGCTCCGCAGCAGCATCATCTTTCGGTTATATTCCGGTACCGGGAATCCCTCTACAACAAAATGCTGTGTCCCTCCCATTCCTCCGGACACAGTGTCCTTTACTGCTCCTCCTTCCTTTATCCTGTCGATCTGCTTCTCTAACTCACAGATTCTCCTTCTCAAATCTTTAATTTCTTCTTTCATGTCGCAATACTGGATCAGTATATTCTTGTCCACGCTCTCCCCTCCTGCTTACATCTTTTATTTGTTGCCTTACTCTGTCACAATATTCCTGGTACCATTCCAGATACTTTATCCGTTCCCAGCACAAACCCATGCAGTATTCTGCACAGGCCTTGCATGGGTTCTTCATGACTCCCTCTCTGTTTCAGTCAGGAATCGGAGCATCTTCTCCTGCTGTTTAATGGTTTCTCTCAGTTCGTTGTTTTCCCGCGCCAGTCCTGAGGCAAGCACTGCCAGTCCGCATGCTAGTAAAAATAAAATTATGTCCATTGATTATCTCCTTCCCGCCTTCTGGTTCATCTGTTTTCGTTTGATGGATTTTGCCATAGTGTCAGACCGGTATGGCTTATCCTTCTTTTTCTTTTCCCTTGCCTTCTGCTGTTTTTCCTTCCAGGCTGCAAACTTTTCGCACCCTGGGTGACAAGCTACTCTTTTGGCTCCTGTCGTACGCTCTGTACAGCTGTAGCAAGGACAATCTATGTATGGCATTACTCAATCCCGCCTTTCTCGACAATCTCAATCAATTGATGTATGCAAGCGCTTTATCTGTATC
>ERZ1643251.2314-NODE-2314-length-19607-cov-5.388196_pt1 | contig 19607 bp, 18 predicted proteins | sample MGYA00579261_ERZ1643251 | MGnify/ENA primary metagenome ERZ1643251 (study PRJEB29033, sample SAMEA4952267) | chicken gut metagenome | biome: Broiler Chicken; feature: Gastrointestinal Tract; material: Caecum | place: Ireland | collected 2018 | study: Broiler... | reverse complement strand
TCGTGAACACATCTTATTATCACGTCAAGTTGGAGTACCTCGTATGGTTGTATTCATGAACAAATGTGATATGGTTGATGATGAAGAGTTATTAGACTTAGTAGAAATGGAAATTCGTGAATTATTAAGCGAATATGGATATGATGGAGACAATACTCCAATTATTCGTGGATCAGCTCTAAAAGCTCTTGAAGGAGATGCAAAATACGAACAAGCAATCTTAGATTTAATGGATGCTGTTGATGAATGGATTCCAGAACCAACAAGAGAATTAGACAAACCATTCTTAATGCCAATTGAAGATGTATTTACAATTACAGGACGTGGAACTGTTGTTACAGGACGTGTTGAAAGAGGTAAATTACAATTAAATGACGAAGTTGAAATCGTTGGATTAAAACCAACACAAAAGAGTGTTGTTACAGGAATTGAAATGTTCCGTAAACAATTAGACTTTGCTGAAGCAGGAGACAATGCTGGAGTATTATTACGTGGTATTTCTCGTGAAGATGTAGAACGTGGTCAAGTTCTTGCTAAACCAGGTTCAGTTACACCTCACAAGAAATTCAAAGCTCAAGTTTATGTACTAAGCAAAGAAGAAGGTGGACGTCATACTCCATTCTTCTCAAATTACCGTCCACAATTCTACTTCAGAACAACTGACGTTACAGGAATCATTGAACTTCCAGAAGGAGTTGAAATGGTTATGCCTGGTGACAATGTAGAAATGACAGTTGAATTAATTGCTCCTATCGCTATCGAAAATGGAACTAAGTTCTCTATTCGTGAAGGTGGTAGAACAGTTGGTGCTGGTAACGTTTCAGACATTATTGAATAATAAAAACAGAGTACAAACTCTGTTTTTTTGGCACTAAAAAATGATGTTTCCGCATCATTTTTTCTTTTTAAAACTTCTAAGTGGAGATGTTTGTCGATAGATAAAGTATTTTGGATTATTTGTGATCAATTCTAAATCTCCAATATATTCTATAAAAGTAGGGTGGAACCCATTTTTAAAAGTGGTTAATCCAATATAACTATTATTTTCTTTTAAGGTTGGATTGGTAACCCCTCCCATATAAAAGGATTGGTAACCCAGCTTAGAATATTTTTCAATAATTTTCCATAATAATAAGTGTTTTGAATTAAATTTTTTAAAACGTTTGTCATGTCCATCAGCAAGTAAAAATATTTGATTTTGGTGTTTTACAATCATTGCTGATGCAGTTACAACTCCAGTTGGAAAATCTCTTAATAAGTTTGTAGCTGTTACTAAATTGTTTTTAGCAAGTGCTAATTGATTATCGATAATCATTTTACGATTGATTGCTTCTTCTTTTTGTTTTTCTTTTGATATCAACACTTGATTATTTATTACATTGCTTCTTTTTTCTAATTCTTCATATTCTAATTTACACACTTTTAAATAAGTTTCTGTATCTAATTTTGCAAAATATAGATCTATTTTATGATTTTTATCAAAGAAAGCGTAGACGTCTTTAAAATAACCAATATCACGGTGATATTTTTTTCGTGTTTGCATATATAAGTATTCTACATTATCGGCATTTCCACGATATATTTGAATACCATCGTGATCTGCACTTCGAATTTTGGTACGCATTTCCTTTTTGAAACTTTGAAAAATTTCATAGTAAGGTCTTTTCAAATCTACGACTGCTTCAAAACGTGGTTTATAACTTTCAAAGAAATTGTTATATCCCATATGAAAATATCCATTTTGTGTTAAATTATTAAAAGCATTTTGATAATTTTGATTAACAGTCATTTGATTTGTAATCAAGTCATAAGTTCTATAAATAATATTTGGACATATTTTAATGGCAATCACATCTATTTTACTTAAGAATTTTTTTATTTGTTTTGTAAATTCTGTTAATAATGCTACATTTTGATAGTCTATTAAAAATCCACGTGGGGCATATCCATATTTAAACATTCCCACTTTTTCCATTAAAATTAAACTGGCAGCAATAATTTGATTGCCTTCAAATGCTCCAATTAAAATACTGTCATAATTTTGATGATTCATAATAAAAGCATATTCTGCTGTCTGATAATAGGAAGAAGGCGTAAATCGCTCAGAAAATGCATTAAATTCTTCATTAGTTAATTGTCTAATTTCCATGTTTCTTCCTCCTATCTAACTATTTTATTATATCATATAATTGTTTAAAAATATAGCAAATGCTTTACGAAACTATGGATTTCGTTTATAATAATGATGTGAGGTAAACAATATGAGAATAAATAAGGATAAAGGATTTACATTAATCGAATTATTAGGTGTTATTGTGATACTATCTGTGATTATTATGATTACAGTACCACTTGTCCAAGATAAGATTGAGGAATCACGAAAAGATGCCTTTGTTGCGTCTGTAGATGGTTATTTAAGAGCCACTAGGATAAAAAATACAGAAGAGGGAATCACTGAATTTACAGTAGCAGATGAGAGTATTACACCATCAGTGGAATATCGTGGTGAAATTCAAGGAGAAGGAATTATTACATATGATAATTTAGGAAAAGCAAAGGTAAATATATGGAATGGAAAATATTGTGCAGTAAAATCTTATCAAGATTCATCAGTACAATTGGTAAGTGATGTAGATAATTATGAGGCATGCATGAGAAGATAGAAAAGGTGATATTTATGTTTGAACATAAAAAAATATTTGTATTTGGAATGGCCCGTAGTGGATTTGCCGCAAGTAAGTTTTTAGCGCAACATGCGGCATCTATTTTAGTAACTGATTCCAAAGAACAAGATATCGAAAAAGTAAGAGAATTAAATGAATTAGGGGTAGAAGTTGCAATTACAAAGGAACCAGAAGAATTATTGGATGAGACATATGATGTGATTGTAAAAAATCCTGGTATTCCTCGCAATCATCCTTTACTGCAAAAAGCTAAAAAATTAAAGATTCCAGTCGTTGGAGAAATTGAAGTAGCTAGCTATTATTTGGATAAAACAGTTCATGTCATTGGTGTCACTGGTTCCAATGGAAAAACGACTACAGTAACTATTTTATATGAATTTATGAAAGAACAAGGGTTGCCAGTTCATTTGGCTGGAAATATTGGAACACCACTTTGTGAAATTGTAGAAAACATCAAAGCAGGTGATTATCTTGTATTAGAAGTATCTGATCATCAATTATATGACTTATATCACTTTAAGACAAATATTAGTGTTGTAACGAACTTAAGTGAAGTTCATCTTGACTTCAATGGTACGTTTGAAAATTATTTGAATACAAAAAAACGTATTTTTCAAAATCATACCAAAGATGATATGGCAATTTTAAATTTGGATAATCAATACGTGATGGATATTGCAAAAGATATACCATCAAAGAAAGTATTCTTTTCTAGTAGGAATGAAAAAGCAGATGCTTATGTAAAAGATAGATTTATTTATGTTCATGGAGAACCATTCATTGAACTTTCTGATATTCGAGTACAAGGTATGCACAATTATGAGAATATTATGTGTGCAATACTGGCTACACTACCATTAGGTGTAACAAGAGAAACAATCAAACATGTTTTAAATAATTTTGGTGGAGTAGAACATCGATTAGAATTTGTCGATAAAATCGAAGATAAGACTTTTTATAACGATTCAAAATCAACCAATAATGAAGCAACGATTACTGCTTTAAATTCATTTCAAAAACCAGTTGTTTTGATTATGGGAGGATTAGAACGCGGACAAAACTTTCATGAACTAGATGATTCGATGAACCATGTTCGAGTTGTCATTGCTCTTGGAGAAACAAAAGAGAGAATTCAAACATACTGCCAAGAAATAAGCAAAGATTGTATTTTAGTAAATACAATAGAAGAAGCAGTTCATGCTGGATTTGATTTAGCAAGTCCACAAGATATTATCTTACTTTCTCCAGCTTGTGCATCTTGGGATATGTTCCCATCGTTTGAAGTTCGTGGAGAAGAATTTAAAAAACAAGTAGAAATATTAAAAAAGGAGCGAGAAAATGTCAAAAATTAAAGATGTAATTGGTCGTGAAATATTAGATTCAAGAGGAAATCCAACGGTAGAAGTAGATGTCATTTTAGAAAATGGTGTCATGGGACGTGCTGCAGTACCATCTGGAGCTTCGACTGGAGTGCGTGAAGCTCTCGAGTTACGTGATCAAGATCCTAATAGATATATGGGTAAAGGTGTATTAAAAGCAGTTTATCATGTCAATCATGAATTAAAAGAGATTGTTGTTGGTATGGATGCAGATGATATCAAAGCAGTTGATTATAAAATGATTGAAGAAGATGGAACAGAGAATAAAAGTCGTTTTGGTGCAAATGCAATTCTTGGTGTTTCCCTTGCAACATTAAAAGCAGCTGCCAATGATCACAATATGCCACTATTTAAATATGTTGGAAATGGAACTACATTACCAGTTCCAATGATGAATATCATCAATGGTGGAGCTCATGCGGATAATTTATTAGATTTTCAAGAATTTATGATTATTCCAAACAGAGATACTATTAAAGAAAGAGTTCGTGTTGGTTCAGAAGTATTTCATACATTAAAGAAAGTGTTAAACGAACATGGATATCATACTGGTGTAGGGGATGAAGGAGGATTTGCTCCTGATTTAAAGAGTAATCAAGAGGGATTTGAATTCATCATGGAAGCAATTCAAAAAGCAGGTTATCAACCTGGTGTAGATGTTTCTCTAGCAATCGATGTTGCAGCCAGTGAATTCTATCAAGATGGAAAATATGTTTTAGCAGGAGAAAATAGAACATTAACAACTGATGAATTAATCGATTTCTATGAAGAATTAGTAAGTAAATATCCAATTATCTCTATCGAAGATCCAGTTGATGAGAATGACTGGGAAGGATTTACAAAAATTACAGAACGTCTTAGTGATAAAATTCAATTAGTAGGAGATGACTTATTTGTAACAAATAAAAAATGTTTACAAATGGGAATTGATAAAAAAGCAGGGAATGCAATTTTATTGAAAGTAAATCAAATTGGTACTTATACAGAAACTTTAGAAACGATTGAACTAGCTCGTAAGCATGGTTATAAAACAATTATCTCTCATCGTAGTGGAGAAACAGAAGATACAACCATTTCCGATTTAGCAGTAGGTCTTAATTTAGGACAAATAAAAACAGGTTCTATGTCTAGAACAGATCGTATTTGTAAATATAATCAATTAATTCGTATTGAAGAAGCACTAGAAAAATAGTGTTTCTTTTTGTATAATAAAAATGGAGGTGGAATATGTATGTAGATGTCATCGTGGAACTAAGTGCGAAAGCAATTGATAAAACATTTACTTATCAAGTTCCACCAACGTTAGAAACACAAGTAGAAATTGGAAAAAGAGTTCTTGTTCCATTTGGTAGACAACAATTAGAAGGATTTATTTTAAATATCACTAGACAAAAACAATGTGATTATCCAGTCAAAGACATTCTAAAAGTAATTGATGAACATGCTGTATTAAATCAAGAATTATTAAAGTTAGGTAAGTATATGCAGAAAAAAACACTTTCTAGTTTAGTCAGTTGTTATCAAACTATGTTACCAAGAGCATTAAAAGCTCGTAAAAATACGAAAGTGAAAAAAAAGTATGAAACTTATTATCAATTAGTAGATCAAAATTATGTAGGAAATGAGCAACAACAAAAAATTATTGATTTACTTAAAAAAAATAAAATGGTTTCTCGCAAAGAATTAGTTAAAATATCTGTGTCTTCGATAAATACGTTAGAAAAAAAAGACGTGATAAGAAGTGTGGAACAAGAAGTGTATCGTTTACAGGTAAAAGATCAGGAAAAAGATAAGAAAGTAACTTTAACAGAGGAACAAAAAAGTGTGATAGAAAAAGTAATTTCTAAAGAGAATCAATTTTCTCCTTTTTTACTTCACGGTGTGACTGGTAGTGGGAAAACGGAAGTTTATATGTGTTTAATTGAGCATGTGATTCGTAGAGGAAAAGAGGCAATTGTATTAGTACCCGAGATTAGTCTCACACCACAGATGGTAAATCGTTTTCGCAGTCGTTTTGGCAATCAAATTGCCATATTACACAGTCGTTTATCTCTTGGTGAAAAATATGATGAATGGCGTAAGATAGAAAGAAGAGAAGTATCTATCGTGATTGGAGCAAGAAGCGCGATATTTGCTCCTTTCACAAATCTTGGTATGATTATTATTGATGAAGAACATTCGACTACTTATAAGCAGGAAAATATGCCAAAATATCATGCGATTGATATGGCTTTATATCGTGCTAAAAACTATCAATGTCCAATTGTACTTGGAAGTGCCACACCATCTTTAGAAAGCTATACAAGAGCTAAATTAGGTATTTATGAATTATTAGAAATGAAACATCGTATTAATGATACTTTTCCAACGATTCATTTTGTCGACATGAAAGATGAAATAAGAAAAGGGCACTCTATTTTATCTCGTTTATTAGAAGAGAAAATGCAAATGTGCCTAGAAAAGCAAGAACAAATTATTTTACTCCTTAACAAAAGAGGTTATTCAAGAGTTGTTACATGTAAACATTGTGGGGAAGTAGATATGTGTCCAAACTGTGATATTCCTTTAATCTATCATAAAGAATTACAGGGGATGCAATGTCATTATTGTGGTTATCATAAACCTGTTTGGAAAACATGTCCCCATTGTAAAGGAGATTCTTTTCAAACATTTGGTATGGGGACAGAACGATTAGAGGAATATGTAAGAAAAGTATTTCCAAAAGCAAAAGTGTTACGTATGGATGTGGATACGACAACAAGAAAGGGTAGTCATGAAACAATGATTCAAGCATTTTCCAATCATCAATACGATATTTTAATTGGAACACAGATGATATCTAAGGGATTAGATTTTCCAAATGTTACTTTAGTAGGTGTTTTAGAAAGTGATAATTCGTTAAATATTCCTGATTTTAGAAGTGCTGAAAGAACATTTCAATTACTAAATCAAGTATCGGGAAGAGCAGGACGTGCTGATAAGTTAGGAGAGGTTGTATTACAAGGGTTTCAGTTAGATCACTATAGTATTTTATATGCTAGTAAACACGATTATTATGGCTTTTATCAAGAGGAAATGCATATAAGAAAAAAATTAAATTATCCTCCTTATACCAATTTAACATTAATTCAATTAAAGGGGAAAGATGATCAATTCTTATTAAAAGAAGCAAATAAAATTAAAAGTTATCTGCAAAAAGAAATAACGTTACAAGTGTTAGGACCTAGTTTTTCCAATATGCCTAAAGTGAATCAAATTTATACCATTCAACTTATTTTAAAATATAAGAAATCTCCACAACTAATCTCTAAATTACAATTCCTTCAGGAACAATATATGACAGAAAGAAAATGTAAACTAGAAATAGACCTCAATCCAATTCGTGTCTAAACTATTCACAAAATTGATTTTTTCGCATATAATAAATTAGAGGCACATAAAATGGAGTGTTGACAAGTAGATGGTTATGATAGAATACGGAGTAGATGTAGTAAATAAAAAAATCTCTCTTCACACTTTCTTCTGATTGTCTACTTTGCAGAAGAATGCGAAATTTTATGTTCCTCCAATCATGGGATTGAAAGAAGCTTATGGCTTCTTTTTTATTATTTTTTTTGAAAGATATATATAAATGTGTTAAAATGAATATGGTGATACTATGGATATAGAAAATTTAGATGTGAAAGAACCTATTAATATTGTATTTATGGGAACGCCTGAATTTAGTGTTCCGATTTTAGAAGGTTTAATTTCAAAGTACCGTGTTCGTGGAATTGTAACACAACCAGATAAAGCGGTTGGAAGAAATCAAGAAATTAGAAAAACTCCAGTAAAATTAGTTGGGGAAAAACATACGATTTTAGTAGTACAACCAAAGAAGATCCGTGAAGATTATGGAGAAGTGTTATCTTTAAAACCAGATTTAATTATTACATGTGCTTATGGTCAAATTTTACCAAGAGAGTTACTTGTTTATCCAAAATATGGTTGTATTAATGTTCATGCTTCTTTACTACCTAAGTTAAGAGGGGGAGCACCAATTCATCGTGCTATTTTAAATGGTATGACAAAAACAGGTGTAACTATCATGTATATGAGTGAAGGTATGGATGAAGGGGATATCATATCACAGCGTGAAATCGAAATTACAGATACAGATACCGCAAGTACTTTACATGATAAACTAAGTATTCTAGGAAGAGATTTACTTTTGGATACACTTCCTTCTATTTTAGATGGAACAGCTACTCGTACACCACAAGATTCTAGTCTTGCAACTTATGGATTTAATATCAAGCCAGAAGATGAGAAAATTAATTTTAGTCGTACTATGAGACAAGTTTATAATCAAGTAAGGGGATTAAATGATTTTCCTGGTGCTTATTGTATTTATGAAGGAAAACGTTTAAAAGTGTGGGAATGTATGGAATCATCCAACACTTATCCACAATTATTAGATGGAACGATTACAAAACTATATGACAGTGGTTTTGGAGTTAAAGTAAGTAATGGAGAAGTTATTTTTACAGTTGTCCAACCAGATGGAAAGAAAAGAATGGATGCCAAAAGTTATGCCAATGGACAAATGAGCCATGGTAGTTTTGTTGGAAAAGTATTAAGTTGAGGCGTATTATGAAAAGAAAAAATATAGAAGTGAAAGAACAGAAAAAAACAGAACAAGAAACATATCAAGAACAATTACAAAAAATGAAAAAAGAAGAAAAATTTTCTCTTTGGAAAACGATAAAGGAAGCGTTGTCAAATAAACGTTATCGTGCGATGTTGATTTTAGTTTTTTGGTTTATCTTTTTATTCATTATAGCAGGTGGACTTAGAAATACACCAGATTCTTCTCATTTACAAGAAATAGAGCCACAAGAAAAGAAAAGTGCTTTAGAAGTATTTAGAACAACGAATAATTATGAATTTAAAACTGTGTTAAGTGTAACTGATATGAATCAAAATCAACAACAAAGAGTTTTAGAAGGAAGAAGACTCGCATATCAAGAGGAGTTTTTAAATCAAACTGATCAAGTGAGTTACTTTGTAGATAATGGAATTATTTATAAAAGAAGTGATGAGAAATTAGAAACAACTTCCGATGAATTTATTGAAATTACATTAAAACCAGATGTAACTTATCAAATGGTAAAAAAAGCAACATTAGAGTCTACAACCAATTATAAAGATGGAAGTATTTTAAATACATATTCATTACCTTTAAAAGAATTTATTTCTATTTATCACAATAGTAATAGTAATGCATCAGGAACAATTACCATAACTGTAAAAGAACAAGAAAACGAAGTAGTAGAAGTCAGTTATGATTTACTGGATTTTATGAATCAACAACAAGTCCAATATATGGAATATCAATTGACAATGACTTATCAAAATGTAGGAAAAGTAGATAGTATTCATCTTTTACAATAATACTTGAAATGTTTTTAAAAATATGGTATCTTAGTAAAGACAAAAAGGAGCGAAGAATATGGAAATTGCTATTTTAATTGTATCAATTTTATTAATTGCGATTGTCCTTTTACAAAGTGGTAAAGCTGAAGATGCAACTCAGATTATGACTGGTGGAAGTGAGAATCTATTTCAAAACAGAAAAGAACGTGGAGGAGAGCTATTTATTACAAGAGCAACTGCAGTATTAGGTGCTGTCTTCTTATGTTTATGCATTATTGCACAATTGTAAGAACAGTATATCTGTTCTTTTTTTGTTGACAATAAAGAATCTTATGTTATGGTTGTTGTAGAAGGAATGTTAAGATATGAGAAAACTATAGTACAAGATTTGATACAACTACAAGAAACAAATCAATATGATTTAAAGAACATTGATCTTATATTTATGAAATCTAATATATTACAGTGGATAGATATGTTAGAAAATAATCATATTGAAACAATGGATTTTAACATTCTAAAAGAAATAGAGGATATGATTTATTTGTTAAATTTAAATAATAATTTTTCTACTTTAACAGATCATATTAGTAATAAATTTTATGCTTTTGAATTTATGTTACAAGAAAAGTTAAAAAGAAAAGTGGTATAGTTATGTCAGGAAAAGATAAATATGAATATCAACATGAAGTAAGAAATATTAAAACATCTATGTGAGTAGATGTTTTTTTGTAGGTTAAATATCACTTAGTAATCTGTTATTTACGATTGTGAAAAATAATAAAGCTTAAGATGATATATATTTTTTTCTTAAATTCTGATATAATGATATACAGGGTGTTAGTATGAAAGATATATATGGAATATCACATAGTGAATTAGAAGATTATTTCCTAGCCCTTGGTGAGAAGAAATTTAAAGCAACACAAATTTATGAGTGGCTTTATGAAAAAAGAGTATCTTCTTTTGAGGACATGACTAATGTGAAAAAAACGATTATTACACAATTGAAGGAAGACTTCTACTTTGGAAAGTTAACATTGTTAGAGCGTCAAGATGATGTTGATGTTCATAAGTATTTATTTGAACTTTCTGATGGAAATAAGATAGAAGCTGTGTTAATGAATCATGATTATGGGAATAGTTTATGTGTTTCTAGCCAAGTTGGTTGTAATATGGGATGTGCTTTTTGTGAAAGTGGACGATTAAAAAAGGTACGTAATTTAGAAACTGCTGAAATGGTAGAACAAGTGTTACAAATTGAAAAAGATTTTAAAAAACGTATTAGTCATGTTGTTTTAATGGGAATTGGAGAACCATTTGATAATTATGATAATGTAATTCGTTTTATTCGTATTTTAAATCATCCGAAAGGGTTTGCGATTGGAGCAAGACATATTACAGTATCTACTTGTGGAATTGTTCCAAAAATAGAACAATTTATGCAAGATGAAAACCAAGTAAATTTAGCAATTAGTCTTCATGCACCTAATAATGAGTTACGAAGTAAGCTGATGAAGATTAATAAAGCTTATCCGCTTGAAAAACTAATACCAGTATTAAAGAAATATATTGATGTTACACATCGTCGACTTACGTTTGAATATATTTTATTACAAGGAGTAAATGATACGACTGAGTGTGCATTAGAATTGGCACAATTATTAAAAGGGATGAATTGTTATGTGAATTTAATTCCTTATAATGAAACAAGTCATTTTGAATATAAAAAGAGTAGCCAAGAGCGAATTTTAAATTTTCTAGATGTACTGAAGAAAAATCACATTCAAGCAACAATTAGAAGAGAGTTTGGTAGTAAAGTACAAGCTGCTTGTGGACAACTTCGTTCTAATTATGAGGAGGGATAATGTGGATTACTTTTGTTTAACTGATCCCGGTAAGGTTAGGGATCATAATGAAGACTCTGTCGCCATTGTGATGAATGAGTCTTTAGAATATTTACTTGCTGTAGCAGATGGTATGGGCGGCCATCGCGCTGGGGAAATTGCAAGTAGTATTACTATTAATCATTTAACGAAATGTTTTAAAGATAAAGTTTCTGTTGGTACGAAAGAAGAAGCAATTGAATTTTTAAAACAAGCAGTTTCTGAAGCCAATGAAAAAATATATGCTTATACAGAAGAAAATCCAGAATCAAAAGGAATGGGAACAACAATTGTTGTTGCACTTCTAACATCAAATTATTTGTTGTTTGGAAACATTGGAGATTCGAGTGGTTTTGTTTTAAAGCATGGTAAGATACATAAAATTACCAATGATCATACATTAGTGAATTTACTTGTTAAGAGTGGAGAATTAACGGAAGAAGAAGCGAAAGAGCATCCTCGTAAGAATGTGTTAATGAGGGCACTTGGTGCGACGACTACAGTAGAGATGGATATCTTCGATGTAGAAACAGATGTAGATGGTATTTTACTTTGTAGTGATGGACTAACGAATATGTTAGAATTTGAACAAATTGAAAAAGTATTAAATGAAAAATTAGATGCCCAAGAGATGGTTAGAAAGTTAATTAATAAAAGTAATAATCGTGGTGGAAGTGATAATATTTCTGTTGCGTATTTGAAAAGAGGTGTTTCATAATGGTTGCAAGAGGGCAAAAGATCAATGATCGTTATCAAATTATTCGTTTAATTGGAGAAGGTGGTATGGCCAATGTTTATTTGGCACATGATACTATTTTAGACCGTGATGTTGCAGTTAAAATACTACGTGGTGATTTAGCTGGAGATGAAAAGTTTGTAAAAAAATTTCAAAGAGAAGCAATTAGTGCTTCTAGTTTAAATCATCCAAATATTGTGGAGCTTTACGATGTTGGAGAAGACAATGGCGAGTATTTTATTGTCATGGAATATGTCGAAGGGAAGACATTAAAGAGTTTAGTAAAGAAACGTGGAGCTTTGACGTTAGCAGAAGTTGTAGATATTATGTTACAACTAACGAGTGCGATTGCACATGCTCATGATAGTTATATTATTCATCGTGATATTAAACCACAAAATGTTTTGATTTTAGATAATGGAATGGTAAAAATTACAGATTTTGGAATCGCAACTGCACTCAATAATCATGAATTGACAGAGACAAATTCAATTATGGGGTCTGTTCATTATCTTCCTCCAGAACAAGCCAATGGAAATGGTGCAACTGTAAAAAGTGATATTTATTCACTTGGAATTCTAATGTTTGAATTGTTGACAGGAAGAGTTCCGTTTAAGGGTGATAATGCAGTTGAAATTGCAATTAAACAGATGAAGACACCAATTCCAAGTGTTCGTAAATACAATGAAGAAATTCCTCAAAGTGTTGAGAATGTCATTCTTAGAGCTTGTGCGAAAAATCCAAAGAATCGTTACGATTCTGCACGTGAAATGCATGATGATTTAAAAACAGTATTATCATCTGAACGAGCAGATGAAGATAAATGGGTGTATTCTTATCCAGAAAATGAATTAGAAGAGACAAAGAAATTATCACGTGAAGAGTTAAATAAAGGTCTTTTAGATGAAATTGAAAATGAAGAAGAAAAACGTGGAAAGGGTAAGAAAGATAAGAAGGATAAAAAGTTAAATACAGGACTTATGATTGCTGGAAGTATTTTCGCAACTTTAGTAATTGTATTTATTGCTATTTTCTTCTTAATTCCAAAAATTACAGGTGGTAAAGAAGTAAAAGTTCCTGATGTTAGTAATATGACTGTAGAAAAGGCAAAAAAAGAGTTAGAAGATGTTGGGTTAGAAATCACTTCGAAAGATATTGAACAAGCGAGTGATGAAGTCGAAGAAGGAAAAGTGATAAAAACTGATCCTGAAGAAGGTCGAAGTGTAAAAAAAGGTACTAAAATTCAATTATATGTATCTACGGGTACTAGTAAAGTAGAAGTTGAAGATTATACTGGTCAAAATTACTATGAGATAGAAGCAATGTTAACTGCATCTGGTATTAATGTTGAACGAGAAACAAGAGAATATTCTGAGTCTGATACTTCTGTAAAAGCTGGTATGATTATTGATCAAAGTGTAAAAGCTGGAGAAGAATTAGAAAAAGGCGATAGTATTATTCTTTATGTTCCTGAATTCTATACAGAATATCCTGATTTTATTGGGGAAAATTATACGATTAGTCAAGTAGAAGCATGGGCTGAAAAGTATGGTGTTACTTTAGAAAAGAATTATCGTGAAACAGATGATGTAGAACCAAACATGATTCTATCACAGAGTAGACCAGCTGGAACAAAAGTAAATACAAGTGTGACATTAACTGTAACGGTTTCAAAGAAGCCTACAGTAACAAGTCCAAGCCCAAGTCCATCAACATCTCCATCTCCAAGTGAGAGTCCAACGGTTTCACCAACAGAATAGGAATACTTATGCAAGGAAAGATTATTAAAAATATTAGTAATGACTATACGGTACAAACAAAGACAGGGGATGTCTTTGTTTGCAAATGCCGTGGTAAATTTCGAAATATGAATATTACACCACTTGTTGGGGATGAAGTGAATTTTGATGAAAAACAAAATTATATTTTAGAAATACTACCAAGAAAAAATGAGTTAACTCGTCCTCCAGTGGCGAATATTTCCCAAGTAGTGATTTTAACAAGTGTAAAACATCCTAATTTTTCTTCTTATTTATTAGATAAATTAATTACAGTGATTGAATACAATCGTATTGAACCGATTATTTGTTTTACCAAATTGGATTTGTTAGATGAAAGTGAAATGCGTGAAATAAAAGTAGTAATGGATTATTATAAAAAGATTGGATATCAAGTATATTGTAATACGCAATTAGAAGAACTGAAAGGATTGTTTAAAGATAAGATTACTGTATTTACTGGACAGAGTGGTGCTGGGAAATCTACTTTATTAAATCATTTAGATGCAAAGTTACAGTTAAAAACATCGGAAATATCTTATGTTTTAGGAAGAGGAAAACATACGACAAGACATGTAGAACTAATTCCTTTATTTGGAGGATTAGTAGCTGATACACCTGGTTTTTCAGCACTTGATTTTGAGATGGATCCAAGTTGTATTCGCGATCAGTTTCGTGAGTTTGAAACTTATAAGGAGTTTTGTAAGTATAAAGATTGTATGCATGATAAAGAAGATCATTGTATGATCAAAGAAAAAGTTTCTGATGGAACAATTATGAAATCTAGATATGAGAATTATATCCAATTTATACGAGGTGATGTATGAAAGTATCGACAAGTATTTTATCTATTCAAGACGATGTTGTTTCTAATTTAAAGAAGTTAAATGAAACTGATACAGATTATATTCATTTGGATGTAATGGATGGAAAGTTTGTACCTCGTAAGACGGAAGATTATACGGCTTTAAAATCATATCTTTTTAAGCCATTAGACATTCATTTGATGGTAGAGGATGTTCCTAGTTATTTAGAACATTATGCCTGTTTAAAACCAGATTATATTACTTTTCATGTAGAAGTGAATACAAAGATTGAAAAGTTAATTCACATGATTCGTGAGAAAAATATCAAGGTTGGTATTTCTTTAAATCCAGATACCCCTGTATCTTTTCTGATTCCTTATTTAGACGAAATCGATTTAGTGTTAGTAATGAGTGTGGAACCAGGAGCAGGTGGACAAAAATTTATGGAAAGTGCCTGTGATAAAATTCGTTTTTTAGATCGTCTTAGAAAAGAACGCAATTATTCTTATGTCATTGAAGTGGATGGTGGAATTAATCACGAGACAAAGAAACAATGTGAAGGTGCTGATATTTTAGTTGCTGGTAGTTTTATTACCAATTGTGATGATTATCAAAAACAGATTGATATGTTACGTTAAGTATTCGAAAAGAATACTTTTTTTATATCTTATTTTTTACGTTTTATCATATTATGTCAGATATTTATGGAGTATCTATAAATAAGATTCACTTGTTTATGTTTGTTTTTTTATTCCGTAAGATGACAAATTTGTCACTGGGAAATTATCTTATAGAACTTGCCCATTTACTGAATTAGTGTTATACTGTTTTAGTATGAATATTGAGGTGAGTTATGCAAAAGAAAATAAAAGATACTTCAAAACGTATTACAAAAACAGTGAAGTCATATTCTGCAAGTTACATGAAAACAAATATTTTGTTTTTGAGTTTTGTTGTGACTTCTGTTTTAAATGCAACATTATTACGTTATTTGACAGTAAAGAATTATTTTGATGTATTCCCGATTTTGGCTGATTTGGCAGTTGTTGTGATTATTGGAGCATTTGGTTACTTCTTTAAACCGAAGAATCAATTTAAATATTTCACAACGCTATCTATCTTTTTTACGATACTTTGTATTATAAATTCAATGTATTATACAAATTATCTATCATTCGCATCGTTATCTTTATTACAAACATCACTACAAATTGTCGATGTTGCTGATGCGGTTGTAGAAAATGTTATGGAGTTAAAAGATTTTTCTTATATATGGGCTCCTATTGCATTATTCTTTTTAAATCATGCTTTAAAAAAGAAAGATTATTATAAGAAAGTGTCTGAAATTGAAGTAGGGAAAGTAAGAGCACTGAATACTATGGTGTTTGGGCTTGTTGTTGTCGGTGTATTTATTTCCACTTTAAACTCAGTAGATATTTCTAGACTTGGAAAACAGTGGAATCGTGAGTTTATTGTGATGCGTTTTGGTCTTTATACTTATCAGATCAACGATGTTATTTCTAGTTTAAAACCTCAAATTAGTCCACTTTTCGGATATGATGAAAAAGCACGTTCATTTAGAGAGTACTATGATAAAAGAAGTCAAGAGACTCACACGGATAATGAGTATACGAATGTATTTAAAGGAAAGAATTTACTTGTGATTCATGCAGAAAGTATGCAACAGTTTGTTATGGATTTAGAGTTTAATGGAGAGGAATTAACACCAAATTTAAATCGTCTTGCGAGTGAAGGACTATTTTTCTCTAATTTCTATGCTCAAGAAAGTGTTGGAACAAGTAGTGATACGGAGTTTACATTTAATACAGCTCTTATGCCTGCAACAAGTGGAACAGTATTTATTAGTTATTGGGATAGAGAGTATGTAACAATTCCAAAATTATTAAAGGAACAAGGTTATTATGCATTTAGTATGCATGGTAATAAAGGAAGCATGTGGAATCGTGATACAGTTCATACGAAAACATTAGGGTATGATAAGTTCTATAGTTATAATGATTTTGAAATAGATGAAACAATAGGACTTGGTTTATCAGATCAATCATTCTTTAGACAAGCAGTTCCAAAAATTCAAGAGATTCAAGAAAAAAATAAAAATTTCTATGGAACCTTGATTATGCTTTCTAACCATACACCATTCTCTGATATCGAACATTTACCAGATCCAATTGAAGTAGATTATAAGTATGAAACAACAAATCCTGAAACAGGGGAAACAAAAACAGTTTCTGCTCCATATATGGAAGGTACGAAGTTAGGAAATTACTTTAAATTTGTACACTATGCAGATAGTGCCATTGGACAATTATTTGAAGATTTAGATGAAGCTGGTATATTAGATAATACAGTAGTTGTGATTTATGGAGATCATGATGCGAAGTTAAAACAATCAGAGTTTGAATATTTCTATAATTATGATCCTTATACAGATAGTGTTTTAGATAAAGATGATCCAAATTACCGTGACGTTGATTTTTATGACTATGAATTGAATCGTAATGTGCCACTAATTATTTGGACGAAAGATCATGCAAATGATGAAAAATATACAAAAGAAATTACAAAGGTAATGGGAATGTATGATGTACTTCCAACATTGGGAAATATGTTTGGATTTACAGATCCATATGCATTAGGCCATGATATCTTCTCAATAGATGAGAATGTAGTTATTTTCCCTGATGGTAACTGGTTAACAGATAAGATGTATTATAATCATCAAAAAGGGGAAGGAAAAGTATTACATGATGGTGATACAGTAAGTATTGATTATATTGAAAAATATAATACGATGTCAGAAGAAGTTTTAGATGTAAGTGATTCTATCATTGTTTATGATTTAATTAAGAAACAAGATGAAGCAAAGAAAATTGTAGATGATTATAATAAATAGGAGGATTATATGGCAGCTACTACTCGTACAAAAAAAAGAAAATTGAAAAAGAAAAGAATTATAATTGCAGTGATTGCTCTTGTTATTATCATTGCAGTTGCAACTTTTGGTGTATACAAGTTATGTTTTAATAAAAAAGAAGTGAGAACAGTTGCAACAGTTACGGATGAAATTGCGAATGGATATAATTATACGATTACAGATGATGCAACTGCATATTCAAAAGAATTATTTGCAGATTTGAAAAAAGAACTTTCAAAAGATAGTGTGAATGAGGAGAATTATGCGAAATTAGAAACACAATTATTTATTAGCGAATTCTTTACACTTTCTAATAAAGTAAATCGTAGTGATGTTGGTGGTGTACAATTTGTTTATGGTGATTATCAAGAGTCGTTTCAAAAAGAAGCGATGGAAGGATTATATCACTATGTAGAAAACGATATTTATGGAGATAGAGAACAAGAACTTCCAGAAATTGTAAATGTCGATGTGATCAATGTAGAACAAAAAGAATACGTACTTAGTGATACTGTGACAGATGCCAATGCATATTATGTTGATGTAACTATGAATTATGCGAAAGATTTGGGTTATCAAAGTTCAGCAACTGTTGTTTTAATCCATAATGATAAACGTCTAGATATTGTAAAAATGACAGAAAAATAAAAAGATGTGAGAATTTACTTGAAGTTGTAAGATAAAAGTAGACACAAAAAGATGTGTTTACTTTTTCTTTTGTGATAATTTCAATAAGGAGATGAAAAATAATAAGAAACATGGTATAATGAGAAAGAGGATGCGTGTTGGTTATGACAGAAGGTAAAAAACAGTGGTTGATTGCGTTTATTATTCTATGTGCCTTTGTATTGTTGTGGATATTTCTGTTTTTTATGATGAAGAGTCCTACTGAACAAGAATATGACAAAGTCAGTCAAACTACATTTGAAACAAGATTAAAACAAGTTGCTTCCGATGTTAAAGGGGAGAAACAAGATCAATATATCAAATATCAAGTAGATGATTCGAGTGAAATTTATGTAGATTATCAAGAAAATCATATTTCTAGATTATTGCTTGTTTTTGACCGTGAAACTTATCAAGAAGAATCCGCCAAAGTATTATTACAAGAAGTGATTGACATCTGTGTTCCTAATTTAGAAAACAATGATGAGATTGCGACACAACTGATGGATTTTGATGAGAAAGAGGAAGACTTGATTGCCAATGATATAATGATGGAAAATATTGAATTTTTATCTCGTATTGACCGTGATAAAGAAAAGATCGTGTTTTATATTTATTTTTTAGATTATGAATAGAAGAGGGGAATTGATTGTATGGATTTAGTTATTTTTATTGTTTTAGCACTGATTATTGTAATTTTATTTAAATCGTTTGATAGTTTTGTTTACTTTTTTGCAATTACAGATATTTTGCTTCGTATTTTAGATTTTTTAAAGCAATTGTTAAATATTACAGAATTTACGAATTTTTTAAATCAGTATGTACCGACTAGTTTACTGAGTATTATTAATCATTATTCTACAGGTGTGTTTAATCAAATACTAACTTGGGGATATTTAATCTGTTTTATTATTTTTGAAGTGTATTTAATTAAATATTTTGCGAAGACAAAAAGAAGGAGATAATTATGAAAAAGGGGTTTACCTTAGTAGAACTTTTAGCGACTATTACGATTTTGGGAATTATCGCATTACTTTTAGTTCCTACTGTGACAGGAGTCATATCTAATTTTCGAAATGATTCTTCTGAAAACCAAAAGAAGAGTATTGTTGCTGCTGCTAAGTTATGGGGATCGGATCATCGATTAGAGTTGCCAACAACGGAAGGTGAAACGATGTGTGTGAGTGTGGCAGAACTAAAAAATGGATATTTAGAAGACGATATCGTAGATCCTGATACAAAAGAAGCAATTTCTGATCATGTTGGTGTGGAAATCAAACGAGTAGGAAAATCTTATGAATATACATATACAGATAGTTGTT